>Ga0233437_1001543_pt1 | contig 41551 bp, 35 predicted proteins | sample SI_122_August201_FD_182714 | JGI IMG/M metagenome (GOLD analysis project Ga0233437, IMG submission 182714) | Seawater microbial communities from Saanich Inlet, British Columbia, Canada - SI_122_August2016_200_MG | ecosystem: Environmental > Aquatic > Marine > Inlet | place: Canada: British... | reverse complement strand
ATATTGAATGTTTAATCCCCCATCGATGTCATACGACCAAACATGAAATCGAATAAAAGCAGTTGTGTCATTTTCACCGTATTCGCCTACAAAATTACTTGTTTGAGGCCTGTCGTTCCAGCAATCTCCATTGAAACAGCTATGAACCAACCAACGATTATCTACTGAATCGATAACTTTCTCCCATCTGTAATCATCGACTTCATGCGTACCTGTGTGAAACAGAATTTCTGTTTCGAGGTATAAATAATTGAGGCTTGTATTTAAATTTAATGTGTTTCCATTTGGAAATGTTAGCTGAGCAATTGAATTAAAACCCACTGAAAATAGTAAAATAGTGATGATAAAATAACTTTTCATTAAAGTAATTAATTACTAAATTAATTGAAATCAAATATAAGTCAAAATTATTGAATGGGCTAAGTGAATTCGTTTTAGGATAATTTGAAAATGTATAGAAATTATTTGGGATCAAGATCAATATCAAGTTTGGCTGTCATATCGCTGCCATAAATTGAATCTGATTCAAATGTTACGGGAATGGTTTTATCATAATAACTTCCGTTATTTTTTCCATCAACATCAGCTATTTCCATATCATAACTAGATTTAGGATAACTATCAAATGAAATACTGTAATTGCCAAACATATTCGTATAGGCTGTGTCGTTTTGCATAACTACACGTATTCCCTCTATAGCTTTATTTTTGTCAGATGATTTTATTTTGCCTTTTGCTTCAAACTTAACAATTTGAATAGCTCCATACATTGGCATAATCAAACCATTTGGGTCTGTATCTTTTTCGCACGAACTAAGCAAGCCCATCACCGATAAAATCAATGTTAGCATAGCAGAATAAGATTTTACTATTGATTTTTTTAGTAGTTTCATTTTAACCTTCTTATTTTCTGTTTAGCTTGGTATCAACCTGTCTTTCTGTATCAGATCCTGACCATATACCATCTCTGAAGGTTGGATTGTCAAATTCAACTAAAGTATCCTTATCCAGATATCTGCCATTAATGGATCCATCAATATCATTGAACTGAATCAGGTAATCATGTTTTTCTGGAAAACTGTATATTTCTGCTGAGTAATGTCCCAGATGATCTGAGTAGGTTGTGTCCCAATTACTAAAAACAACTTGAATACCTTCAATTGCTTTTAAACTATCTGAAGAAAGGATTGTGCCTTTGGCAATAAATTTAGCCGATGGGCTTCCATATTCAACCGCTATTGAATTGCATGAGCTACCAATGCCTAAAATAGTTAATATCGCAGTTAAAAAAAGACTGTAATTTTTAAGAGCATGTAGTTTTATTTTCTTCATTGTTTTATGCTTTTAAATTGTCCCAAAAGAGATTGATGATGATATATTTTAAAGATGTAAATACCATTAGGAAGGTTGCTTACATCAATTAAGTTATTATTTTGCTTAATTGTATTTTTCATGACCTCTTTTCCCATACTATTATATACCAAAAGCTGATAAGGAGGCAGAAACATAGCTTCATTAATGCTAATGAAAATCGTATTTGAGCTTGGATTTGGGCCATAGCTTATATAAGCACTTTTATGTTCATCAATTCCAACGCATTGAATGAAATGAATTAAAGAAGTATCGCTTCCTGAACATCCATTGCTGTCAACAACCGTCAAGTAAACCTGAACATAGCCGGTATCATTTGGTTTTGTGAGCTTGAAAATACTATCCTGACTGTTATCGCTCCATAAATAAGATGGATAATCTGTGGGGCCAGAAATCTGATAGTTTGTGAATTTATTTAAGCAGAATTGGGTGTCGGCATCCAGTTTAAATTCAGGATTAGCTAGGAATTCTGTATGAATAGTATCGCTGAACCAACAACCCTTCTTACTTACCTGAATAATAAATGTGTCTTTTTCGTATTTGTTATTCGTGGCTTTATGATTATAAAAACGATCAGAAGAAAAATCCTGCCAGAGGTATGCATCAAAAACACCAGCATCCAATATAATGGAATCTGAAGCACAAGCAGATCTATCTGGCCCAATTGAATAGAAAAAACTAGTTGATTCATCAGCTCCTATATCGGGAGGATTGTTTCGTGTGTCTCCATCAATATCCAAATTCAATGAGCTTATGTAAACGCCTTTCATATTTAAGGAATCACTGAAGGTATGTAAGTTTGAATCGGTACAAAACTGTGGATAAACCGACAACGAACCACTAGCTTGTTGGCTGACAGTTTTAAGTTCTGTTAAATCCTTGATAAGTGTTCCATCAAAATCTCCAAGATTTGATCCGTTGAAATAATGGTTGTTATGGTCATTAACCATATTTTGTGCACCAGTCTGTAGAATTGTATAACCATTAGCTGAGTTAGCAAAAATGTTATTCTTTACAGTGCTGTACTTTCCGAATATATATGAAATACAAGCACTTCCAGTTGCGTAACCGGTGAGATGTACACTGTTGTGATAGATGTTAGTGAAATCAGAAGTTGTAATATTTATACCAACACACCAATTGTAGGTATTTTGGTAAATAAAGTTATTGCCAATTATTACCTCATCACCTAATGTTCCACTCGATTTGAATAATCGTATCCCGAAACTATTAATGCCAATATTAGACAAAGTAATGTTATTGTTTAATATTTTAGTCGAACCTGAGCAATTGTCAAATTTCAACCCACAATATCCGCTGGCATTAATTGTATTAATGATTGTATTTCCTTTTACATAAGCCTCTTTGTGATTTTTAAGATAAGATCCTGAAATACTTTGATTCACAAATACATTGTTCTCAATAAAAGTATTAATATCCGGTAGCTGTCCTCCCTGACACATACTAATTCCTTGCGATCCATTTAAGAATAAACTGTTCCGAATCATCATGTATTGATTAGAAGCACCATCGAGGCAAGGTGCAGAAACCAATGCATTTCCATCTACTTTCCCAATAAACTGGCAATTTAATAATTGGATGTTCATGCATCCTCTTCCAAACTCAACTATGCGACCGCTTGTCGTATCTGTGCCAAGGCTTAAATTTCGGAAAACAATATGTCGTGTATTTTCAAAAGCAACAGTATAAGCAATGCTATCAACAGTGGGTTTGAATGTAATTAATACACTAGAGCTATCTCCATCTGCAGATTCAAAAAAAACAGGACTGTATACTTCAGCACCCAGAATATAGGGAAAGTATAACTGTTCTTCATAAACACCTGGCGATATCTTAAAGAATACAGTATTAGAAATACCCTTATTAATAATGGCGTTTACGGCAGCCGACACGCTGGAATAATCTTCTGTGCCTGATTTTCCAATGGTATATGTTCCATATAATTGTGCAAATAAGCCATTGCTGAAGAATAGGGAAATGATTAGGGCAAAAAGGATATTTTTAAACTTCATGTTTAGTGAATTAGAACTTTGGTATAATAGAAATTACTTTGGTCTTGAATATGTAAAAAATAAACACCCGCTGCGATATTTGTCAGACGTAATTTTACAGTTGTTTCGTTGTATGGAATTTGTATTTTTTTGAAAATATGAATTTTACCATTTAGATCAAGCAAGCTAATACCAATTTCACCTGCAGATAAATTGACTGGTAAATATAAATGAATCCACTCCTGAGCGGGATTTGGATAAACGGTCAAATTATTTTCAAAGTGTGCATTAGGAATTGATAAACAGCTGTCTAAGCCAACACGTATTGTATCGTAATTAGTACATGTATTTAGTGAAACTTCAATCCAAATACCGATACTGTCAGCAGGGATATTACTGCTATCAATTGTTATTGAAGAAGAAGTATCGCCAGTACTCCACAACCAGGAATCAACATTTGGATTTGCATAAAGCTGAATAGACTGGTTTATACATATGCTGGTGTCATTCCCTAAATCAATGATTGGTAATTCTTTTGCCTGAATTTCAATGGTATCGAAGTTGGAACAATTATTTGAATCGGTTCCCATTAGCCAAATGCTGGAGTTATTATTTATCTGAACAACTGTTTGTGCAGAACTATCTCCATTACTCCATATATAGTTTAAATTTCCGTTTGCATTTAAATTGATAGGTTGATTCTTACAGATTGCGGTATCATTGCCTGCAAAAACATAGGGCAAACTGTATACTTCCAATTTTAAACTATCCGAAGAAGAACATCCTGAGGCATTGAAAACCTGAACGGAAATAAACTGTGATATACTGGCAGTGAAATCAATTGTTTTTGAGCTATCTCCTGTTATCCAAACGTATTGGATGCCTCCAAAAGCAGACAGTGAAATCTTTTCAGCTAAGCAACAGAATGTATCTGATCCGGCTTCTGCATAAGGTAATTGAAGAGCTGAAATAAAAACGCTATCGGTATTTCTACATCCTTCTGGAGATTGTGACGTCAGAATAAGCATTTGACTTTTGGAACATACAAGCTGAAGAATTTGCGTACTATCTCCTGTGCTCCAATAAAATGAATTCCCACCTGTTCCAGATAATCGAATGGTATCGTTCAGACATACAGCTGTATCATTGCCTGCAAATGTTGAAGGAATGGGATGAAATCGAAAGTTAAAAGTATCTCTATTCTTCCAACCGAATGTATCGCTTATGGTTAGCATATAAATACCAGAATCAATCAAAGTTAGCTGGTTTGAATTGCTTAAAGTGTCATTTTTGTTAATATTTTGCCAGTAATAAAATTGATTTAATTGTGGTGAAATAGTGATAGTAACTGAATCGCCTGCACAGGCAACAGTATCACGAATATTTGGGATTTTGGGTAAGTCTGCAACAACTATACTATCTAAATCAAAATAGTTCCTGTTCAAATTTTCTGAGACTATTTTGAATTTTAAATTGAGATAACTACCTGAGTATTTGGATACTGGTAATTGAATTTGTCTCATCTCATCTGTAGCAATATGATTGATACTATCCACAATCAGTAGAGTGTCGTAGTTCGATCCACAATTGGCAGATGCTAAAATAATGAGCGAATCATATGCGCCAATAGTCATGGCTGCAAACGGATATTCGTTGTGTACGATTCTGTATTGAAATAATAGATTTGACTTGTCTGAAATCGGGCCAATCTTTCTTTTAAAACTAGCTATCGCAACCGAATCGATTGCCCATATACTATTCGAAAGTGTCCATGAATTAACATTATGAGCGCCAGGGTAGGAAACCCACATGTTTTTAGTATTCCAGTTTTTTAGAGAGTCAGCTCCTTCGAAACTTTCAATTATGGGCAATTCAAGTGGATTAATGAAAGTAATGGCATATTGAAAAGTGTCATTTTGACGACATATGCTATCTTCATTAAAAGCAGTGTAGAACTTGAAAAAATAATCTCCTTCTGTTTTTGTGTTAATAAATCCAAGATTGATGGTGTCAGTTGTATTGGCTGCTAAAATGCGATGGAAAGTATCTCTTAAAATGATTTTACCCCAGGGGGCCTGTACCTCTGCAAAAACAGGAATATGAGTTTGACTAGCATAACCAAAGTTTTTGATGACAGCAACAACTGGACTATTCACTTCTCCGCAATGGGGTTTTATCGGACTTTGCAATTCTACAACACCCACATCAGACTCTGGTGGTACAAAAATTTGAATATCATCGATAAATACATTATCTCCCTCATTGTAATATTTATCTAATACCTGACTGGACGTTTGAAAAGCTATCTTAAATTCATCACCACAAAATGATGACAAATCAAAATAAAGAAGTTCAAAAGTATCCTTATTACTGTTTGGGTTAAAATCAGAAATGCCATTCATATCTGATAATTGAATGCTGTCATTGGCCAGAATTCTAAACCAATTCGACTTTAATCCATAGCTGTAGGTCATTCTCATTCGAAAACATAATCTGAGATATGTTTGGTTTTTTGCATCAATAATACAACTTGTTGCTTGGGTAAAATGTCTCCAGTTATTATGCCAAGCCTGATAAGTATTGGTAGAATTTCCTCCACCTACCCAACCAATATTTTGTGAACGACCTTGGCTATGCATTCCGAAATTACCCCGATATGCAGCCCTGTTATCAATTGATATGCGAGCTTCTGATTCATGTGTTAAATTGAAATAATCTGTATAGGATTTTTCAAAATCTTCCATGAATGGAAAACTTTGAATCGGATGTAAATTGTGCATTACAGCATGAATTAAATTGTTTCTTTCGTTTTGGTCAAATGAATCAATCATACTGATTTCCAAGGTGGAAAATCCATTCTGTGATAAATCAAAAAAAGAAGTAGAGGTGTAATAGAAAGAATCAAGAGAAATAATGGTATCGGTAATCATTTCTGTAAAACTATCAATTCCGGGAAGTTTGAAATGAACAAATAGCTTAGAACAAGATTGTAAGCCCTTGTTGATAATTAAGATTGATACATGCTGACTGTCTGATAAATGGCAGTTGCTATTTTTGTTCGGATACAGAAGTTGAATATCCTGATCATTTGATAATGGACTGAATTCATCTGCTCCAATATCAGGTGCAAGTGAGTCTCTGACAGTATTATCAATATCATTAGTTACTAATGCTAATTTAATTCCCTTGTTATTCAAGTAAATGGAATGAGTATGTAAATCTGATTTTGATATAAAATCAGGATCAAACGAAATAGAGGACTGATCGTATTTTGTATTGGCAATCCATTCATTTGTCAAGTATAAGCTATCATTATACCGAATACTATGTGAGGATGAGAAGTAGTTATTATAATTCAACTCAATGTTCATTGAATCCCAAGGATCGATAATTTCAAGACAAACACCTCCTGCACTATTGACAACATTGTTATTTATGAGTGAGGTAAAGTTACTTATAGGGGATATTAATACAGCCGTACTTAAATAGTAATCGCCTGTTAAATGAATGCTGTTGTGAAATGCATTGATATTTTCAGCGAACGCAAGTTGCAAGGCAGCCTGATTATAGTTATATACATTCACCGAATCGACAGCGTTTACACGAATGAAATTGTTAGCAATCAATGCTTTATTAGTGCTGTCTCCTTTACAATTATCGATGTTAATACCAAAACCACTAAAGCAAAAAGGAATATTGATTTTGTTTGAGGAAAGCTGAAAATTGCCATGGCATAGGTTTAGAAAAATGCCTGTAAAATAGTCATATCGGTTATTGAAAATGTAATTATTGTGAATAATGACATCTTTCTGATTGGAAAGATATATGGCCGAAGAATACTGATTGAGAAAGTAATTGTCTATAATAATAGTTCCTTTTTCATCACTCAAATTGCTGCCATGGTAATCCAATGCAACTAATCCATGCTTGAATAAATTGTTTTTGAATAAATTATTATGATCATTTCCATTGTATGCATTGGAGGAATAAACCAATGCCAAATCCGATGAGAAAGCAATGTTTTTAATAGGCGGAGCACGACCAATAATCTGATTTGAAATAAACTCATTGAAATTGGCCATTGCTTCAAGTTGGATTACTCGTGCATAAGTTGTTCCTCCACTTGTAATGCTTATGTGTTTGAAAGTTATGAAATCTGCACCTGACAAATGAAGCGTAAAATTCGCATAACCGCTTGTAGGTGAATGTGTTAAATTAACCGAAGCGGAGTCTTTATCAAAAGATTCAAATGTAATTCTGTTTGCTAATGAGGCTCCTGGGATTTCATGAATAACTACTTGTTCAGCATACGTGCCAGCTTTCACTTGTATTAATACAGAACCACTAATGCCCTGACTCTCTAATGAATCAATTGCTTCTGAAAAACTTGAGAAATTATCTGATAGGGAAGAACCAATTGTGTAAGTACCGTTCATTTGAGCATGAACAGTTAAACCAAAAATTAGCAGAATAATAGATAGTATGTGTTTGAAAGCTTTGATAATACAGGGCTTTGCACAAATTTAGAGAATATGGATGTATTCTGGTTATAAATTAGTGAAGCTTTTCGAGCGTAATGACCAAACCTTCTTTTCCTTTTTTGTGAAGTTTTTTAAGTTTTCGTTCAGCTTGTTGTCTATTATCGTATGGCCCTAAAATAAGTCGATATACGCGCAAACCTTTAACAATGCTGGCGTGTACCATTGGTTTTTGCTTGTATTCTTCTTCTATTCTCAGAATTTCATTAAACAAATTATCAATATAATGAAAAGAATAAACTTGAATTCCAAAGCCAATCCCCTGAATTTTATTTACATCAACTTCAAATAAATCTTTTGCATTAGGCGCTTGTTTAGCAATATCTTTTGATTTATCGTCTTTGATAATTTCAACTTCTACTTCAGCCGTTCCTGATACCAACATATTTAATTCAACTGCAGCCGCTTTTGTCAAATCAATTATTCTATTTTTTGCAAAAGGCCCTCTATCGTTAATCTTAACAATGACCGATTTCCCATTATCAATATTGGTCACTTTCACCATGGTGTTAAAAGGCAGGCTATTGTGGGCTGCAGTGAATTTTGAATTATCAAACACCTCACCACTAGCAGTTTTCCTCCCATTGAATTTGTCAGCATAATAAGAAGCCTGTCCTCGTTCTGTTTGAGCAAAAAGAAAATTCCCTAGTGAAGAGAATAAGACTAAAAATGTAATCAATTGCTTCATAGATGTTAATTTGCATCAAAAATAAACCACTTTGAAAGATCAAATTCATTAAGTTTTTCACAACAATAGAAATGAAAGCAATTTTAACTGGAACATTATTTATTATTTTCCTTAACAGTTTCGCACAGAATAGTTATATGGAAATCATAGAGGCAGAAAGAGATACAATCAATATGGAGTTTTCTGATCCTGAAACCTCCATTTTAAAAGAAGAGGATTTAAAGTTGTTTTCAGGTTTAAAGTTTTATCCGCCAAATGAAAACTATAAAGTAGAAGCCGTTTTTAAGAAAATTAAAAATGGAAAAGAATTCAAAATGAAAACAAGTACAGATCGTTTGCCTGTTTATTATCCTTATGGCAAACTAAAATTTAGCATTGATGGAAATAAATACAAACTAACGCTTTACAAGAACGCGAATGCTAAACCCGAATATGCTGATTATCTATTTCTACCATTTACTGATCTGACAAATGATGATGACACCTATGGTGGAGGACGATATTTGGATATGGAAATACAGGATTTAGAAAATCCTGTTATCGATTTTAATCAGTGTTACAACCCATATTGTGCATATAACGACAGATATTCTTGTCCTATTCCTCCTGAAGAGAATTTCTTAAACCTAAGAATTGAAGCAGGGGTGAAGAAATTCAAAAATCACTAAAAACAAAATACCCTTTTTCTAGAAAAATTCGTTAATCAAAATTTGGCAGTTAATAATTTATTTTTAAATTTGACCAACTGGTTAAACCGTTTAATTAAACTCAATAGTTAATCTTATTGGTTAAAAGCATGTCAAGTCTTACAGAAACAGAACTAAAAATACTAAATGCAGCAAAAAAAGTGTTTGTTGCAAAAGGTATGAGTGGTGCAAGAATGCAAGAAATTGCTGATGAGGCAGGAATTAATAAATCTTTACTTCATTATTATTTCAGAACAAAAGAAAAGCTATTTGAAGCGGTATTCAAATCCTCACTAGGTGAATTTTTCCCGAAAATAATTGGCGGGATGCTTTCAGATGATTCGTTGGAGGAGAAGATTAAATTATTTGTGAAAGAATACTCTCAGGTTCTAAAAGATAATCCCTATTTACCAACATTTATATTGAGTGAAGTAAATAGAAATCCTGAAACTATCCTTCAATATTTCAAACAGAATATCGGTATGTTGAAAAATTCAGGTATGCCTGCATTTCAACTTAAGACAACGGAACTTGCTAAATCAGGTGAAATAAATGACATTAATCCTTTGGATTTAATTCTAAACATGATTGGGATGATATTGTTTCCTGTATTAGCCAAACCAATTCTTAAAGAAGTTCTGTTTGATGGAAATGAACAAGCTTTTGACGCATTTATGCGTAAGCGAGAAGAACATATTTCATCATTTATTATTAATTCAATTAAAAAGTCATGAAGAGGATACTTTTAATTTCGTTTTTGACTCTTTTCTTAATTGATGCAAATGCTCAGGAAAGTGTAAAATTATACGATTGTTTACTTGCTGCTGAGAAAGTATTTCCAGGCGTAAAAGCACCTGAATACTACAAGCAAATCAATGACTTAAAACAAAAGTTATATAGAGCATATTGGTATCCTCAAATCGGATTAAATGCACAAGCTACCTATCAGTCAGACGTAACTGCAATAGACTTGAGTGGTTTGCCTTTTACAGTGGATGTGCCTAGTCCAACAAAAGATCAGTATAAAGCGACAATTGATGTGAATCAAGTGATTTGGGATGGAGGTGCATCAAAAAAGCTGCAGGAACTTTCTACTTTGGAGATGACTCTTAATGCACAAGAGAATAGTATACAGCTATATAAATACAAAGAGAATATCTGCAATCTCTACTTAAATATAGCTTTGCTGCAACAACAGGAAAGGGTAATTGAATTAGGGAAGACTACACTTCGGGAACAGCAAAAGAAACTCGAATCAGGGGTGAAGAATGGTATTATTTTACCTTCACAACTAGATTATATTAAAGCTGAATTATTGGAGCTTGAAAAATCGCATTTAGTAATTTTTTATCAGCAAGAAGCGCTTATTAAAAGTCTAAATTTATTGACAGATTTGCAACTATCTATTAATGATAAGTTTGACGATATCTATTATCCAGTTAAAAGAGGTGTCAGAGGGCGACCCGAAATCCGAAGCTTTAACATACAGGAGAGTTTAATCGATAAGAAAGCTGAATTAAGTAAAACGAAAAGAATACCTAAAGTTTATGCTTTTGGACAAATAGGCTATGGCAAACCCGGCTTAAATTTTTTGAATGATGAATTCAGCGAGTTTTACATTGTTGGAGCTGCACTCAGTTGGAATATTTGGGATTGGAACCAAAATAAAAATGAAAGAGAAGCCCTTATCATGCAAAAGCAACTGATCCGAATTCGAGAGTCCAGTTTTAATCAAATTACAGCAATTGAATTAGAAAATCAAAATACAAATGCTGAAATGTATGAAGATTTGATTGCAAACGATATCGAGATCATTGCCTTTAGAGAAAAGATAAGTAAAACAGCTTCAAAGCAATTGGAAGAGGGTATAATCACTTCAAGCGAATATGTTAAGGTATTTAATGAAGAAAAAGCTGCACGCTTGAGCTTGGAAATAAATAAGGTGAAAGAGCAGCAAACTGTTTTAAAACGCGAAATCCTTTTGGGTAATTTATAATTAGGAAGTATGAGAAAGCTAATATTAATAGTTCTGGTAACATCAGTTTTTATTTCTTGTAATAGAAATCAAGATAAAGCAGATGCCTATGGAAATTTTGAAGGAAATGATGTAATTATTTCTGCTGAAAGCTCGGGGCAACTCATTGAATGGCAAGTTAATGAGGGATCAGTCTTGAAAAAAAATCAGATAATAGGATTGATTGATACTTTATCAATTTCTTTGCAAATTGAGCAACTTCATGCAAAGAAAATTGCTGTATTGAGCAATCAGGCTAAAATTCAATCGCAGGCAGCAGTTAGCGAAGAGCAATTGATTAATTTACTTATCGAGCAAAATCGAATTACGAAGTTGTTGAATGATGGAGCTGCTACCAAACAGCAATTTGACAATATTGATGGACAAATCAATGTAGTACACAAGCAAATTGCTTCAATCAAAACACAAATTAGAATCATTGAAGAAGAGGCAAAAGTTCTTGATAAACAGATGGGATTATTGCTATTACAGAAAGAAAAGTGCAGCATAATCAATCCCATGAAAGCTACTGTTTTAAACACATTTGTAAAACAGAATGAAATGGTTATGATTGGAAAACCGCTCTATAAAATTGCAAATTTAAATGAGATGCATTTACGGGTTTATGTAGGTGCTAAACAGCTTGCATCTGTTGAGCTTGGACATGAAGCAGAAGTGCTGGTAGATAACACTGATGGAGGTTTAGATTCCTATACTGGAAAAGTCAGTTGGATTTCTGAACAAGCTGAGTTTACACCGAAAGTAATTCAAACGAAAGAAGAGCGAGTGAATTTAGTTTATGCGGTTAAACTAATTGTTAAAAATGATGGCAAGTTGAAAATTGGAATGCCTGCAGAAGTAAATTTTTAGTCCTTTTTAAGCATGAACAATCCAAATCTTTTAGCCGTTCAAATCAGTAATCTTTCTCGATCTTTTGGTCAGGTGAAGGCGCTTGACATGCTCAGTTTTCAAATTGAAAAAGGAGAATTGTTTGGTTTTATTGGCCCCGATGGAGCAGGAAAAACAACCTTATTTCGAATTATTACTTCTCTATTGCTTCCAGACGAAGGTTCTGCTCGTGTTTTTGACTACGATGTGGTTAAGGATTTTAAGGAAATTCGAAAAATCACTGGCTATATGCCGGGGCGTTTCTCTCTCTATCATGACTTAACAGTTGAAGAAAACCTGAATTTTTATGCAAGTATTTTTGGAACTTCGATAGAAGAAAATTACGATCTGATAAAAGATATTTATTCGGCTATTGAGCCATTTAAAAAACGTAGGGCTGGTAAGCTATCAGGAGGAATGAAACAAAAGCTTGCCTTATCTTGTGCGCTGATTCATAAACCTGAAATCCTGATTTTAGATGAGCCAACAACGGGTGTTGATGCAGTATCTCGAGTTGAGTTTTGGGAGATGCTCAGACACCTTAAAACAATGGGAATTACCATATTAGTTTCTACACCCTATATGGATGAAGCCAGCCTTTGCGATCGTGTAGCACTGATGCAGAAAGGACAAATTTTAAGCATTGATAAACCGAAAGCGATTACAGGAAACTTCAAGAAAGAAATTGCAGCAATTCGTTCAAATAATGTTTATCAACTCATCAAAGACTTAAGAGCCTATCAAAAAACAGAAAGTGTTTATGCATTTGGACAAGATGTTCATTTTATTGAGAAAGGAGGGATGATAAATAAAAAAGAATTGGAGGAATATTTAAAACAAATGAACCATAAACAAATTGAGATAAAAAATATTGCTGCAGGAATTGAGGATTGCTTTATGGATTTAATGAAGGAAGAATGAAGATGATTCGTGAAATTAATAATGTTAGCGTCATTGCGAGCGAAGCGAAGCAATCCAATCTTTTCATAAATAGAGATTGCTTCATTCGTACCTCATTCGCAATGACGAATTAGATATTTAATTATGCAAAAACCAAACATCATAGAAGTTAAAAACCTTGTCAAGAAATTCGGAAGCTTTGTGGCTAATGATAATCTGAACTTTGAAGTGAAGGAAGGGGAGATCTTTGGATTTTTAGGAGCTAATGGTGCAGGAAAAACAACAGCTATGCGAATATTATGTGGTTTGTCGTTTCCCACATCCGGAGATATTAAAATTGCAGGTTATGATATTTACAAGGATAGAGAAAAGATCAAACGCAACATTGGCTATATGAGCCAAAAGTTTTCGCTTTATCCCAATTTAACGATCAAAGAGAATATCACTTTTTTTGGAGGAATTTATGGATTGAGCAAAGCAGATATCAAATCAAGGATGCATAATTTGTTGGAACAACTTCAGTTTTCGCATGCAGCAAATAAGCTGATTCGGGATATTCCTTTAGGTTGGATGCAGAAGCTGGCTTTTTCAGTGGCGATTTTTCATCAGCCTAAAATTGCATTTTTAGATGAACCTACTGGAGGAGTTGATCCGATAACAAGAAGGCAGTTTTGGGAAATGATATATGAGGCTGCAGCGCAAGGAATTACCATATTTGTTACTACCCATTATATGGATGAAGCAGAGTATTGTGATCGGGTTTCCATCATGGTCGATGGACGAATTGAAGCACTGGACACGCCACAATTGTTGAAAGAAAAATACGAGGCAGATAGCATGAATGATGTTTTTTTAAAACTAGCTAGAATTCAAATGCATGAATCGGTTTAAAGGTTTTGTCATAAAAGAATTCTTTCACATACTGAGAGATCCAAGGACATTGCTCATCCTGATTGGAATTCCTGTGGCTCAAATCATGATTTTTGGTTTTGTTATTTCAAACGATATTAAAGATGTGCATATTGCTATTTATGATCAATCGAATGATGAAGTTACAAGAGAAATTACCAATAAAATTATTTCTTCTGGCTATTTCATATTAGACGAACCCATTACGCATCACAACCAAATCGAGAAAAGATTTAAAAGAGGAATTGTACGGGAAGTGATTGTTTTTGAGCAAGATTTTGCAGAGAAACTTGAAAGAGAGGGTAATGCTGATTTGCAAATTATTGCCGATGCTTCAGATGCCAATACGGCAAATCTGATAAGCAATTTCACACAGGCAATTGTCAGCGATTATTTAAGAAAACTCAACGTGAATAGCCAGGTTCCATTAAAAATTGAAACCGAAGCTCGTATGCTATTCAACGAAGAAATGAAAGGAGTTTATATGTTTGTGCCGGGAACAATGGCTCTTATTCTGATGCTTATTTCCACCATGATGACTTCCATCTCTATAGCCAAAGAAAAAGAATTTGGAACCATGGAAGTATTGTTGGTTTCCCCATTAAAACCTATTCAGATTATCATAGGTAAAGTAGCACCTTATGTTGCCTTGGCTTTTTTGGATGCCGTATTAATTTTAATAATGGGAATTTATGTATTTAAAATGCCATTATTAGGAAGCACCCTTTTACTTCTATTAGCAAGTTTGCTATACATACTCATGGCTTTATCGTTAGGGATATTGATTTCAACTATCGTTAAAACACAACAAGTCGCCATGTTTATTTCGCTAATAGGCTTGTTGCTTCCAACCATGTTGCTTTCAGGCTTTATTTTTCCAATTGAAAACATGCCTTTAGTATTGCAATGGGTAGCCAATATCTTACCTTTTAAATACTTTATTGTCATGATCAAGGATATAATGCTGAAAGGAGTTGGAATGGCCTATATCTGGAAAGAAGTTTTAATACTAATTGGTTTTACGGTGTTCTTTATAGTTGTAAGTGTCAAAAAATTCAAACTGCGTCTGGAATAGTGAAAACAATATTATACATATTGCGTAAAGAGTTTATTCAGGTTTTTCGAGATAAAACCATGCTCCCCATGATCTTTTTCATGCCCATAGTGCAATTGATTATTTTGGTAAATGCAGCTACTTTTGATATGAAACGCATTGATATGGTGGTTGTAGACAAGGATCTTAGTTCCAGTTCGCGAGAATTGGTGAATAAGTTTGTTGGATCAGAATTTTATCATATAACAGATTACAGTTTTTCACTAAAGGAAGCTGAAGATTTGGTGCTGCACCGAAAGGCTGATGTTATCTTGCATATACATAAAGGATTTGAACGTGATTTAATTGTTGAAAACAATGGTAAGCTGCAGTTGTTGGTTAATGCCATCAATAGCACGGTAGCCGGATTAATTAATGCTTATACTGGAACAATCATCCAGTCGTATAATCAAAATTTGAGAGCTGAAATGATTAATATATTGCAGCCTCAGCGAATGAAGCAAATTAGTATAACTACCTCATTTTGGTACAACCCGGAAATGAATTATAAAACCTTTATGTTGCCTGGTATATTGGTTATTTTAGTTACTGCCATTGGAATGATATTAACAGCCATTAATTTAGTCAGGGAAAAAGAAATGGGCACTATTGAGCAAATTAATGTAACACCCATTCGTAAACATCATTTTATTATTGGCAAGCTGTTGCCTTTCTGGTTTATCGCTCTTTTCGAATTGGCTTTTGGATTGGTCATTGGAAAGTTACTTTATCAGATACCTTTTGTGGGAAGTATCGCATTGCTTTTCTTATTTGCCTCTATCTATATATTGGTTGCACTGGGAGTTGGCTTATTGATTTCAACTTTAGCCAATAGTCAGCAGCAAGTAATGTTTATTGCTTTCTTCTTCCTGATTGTATTCATCCTTATGTCAGGAATATTTACACCCGTTGAGAGTATGCCACATTGGGCACAGAAAATCAACATCATCAATCCATTTTCCTATTTCATGAAGGCTATCCGTATGATTATGCTGAAAGGTTCGGGATTCTTTGATGTATTGAAGGAAATGATCTCTTTGTCTATTTATGCTGTGGTGGTTTTAAGTTTAGCTGTTTGGAGGTATCGAAAGGTAGCCTGATTTTAAAGACATCAATCTGCAGCTAAATTCAAACTAATTCCTGTAGTGATTAAATATCCACTCAAATCCTTAAATTGAAATGCGTGTTTCTGGTAATAATCATATGTTAGGTTGATGGAAAAAGCAAAAGTTTCAGAAAATCTCTTTCTGTATCCAAGCGATAAAATGAGTCCAAAATTGTCAGCCTGCATCTTTTCAAAACTTTCGTTTACAAGATTATAAGACAAGCCACTTTGTATGATAATGAAATTATTATCTGTAATCTTTAAAGGGATTTCAATTCCAAATGCCAACTGCTTTTTTCTTAAAATTAATAAGCTGTCGTTTGGTGTGAATGCTTGAAAAAGTGTATCCACTTTGGCTTGTGTATGCGAAAACTTTAGCCAGGGAAAAGCGCCTCCATTCATATCTCCAAAAGTGGTGCCTATGTTCCAATTGAAAGTTGACTTTGTTTGATAATATGATTGAAAATAGTTGCTTTGAGGAAAAAATACGCCAATTCCCAGATTTAAATCAATACGTGGTATAGTTTCTTTTTCAACTTGACCAAAAAGAAAATTTGAAAATGAGCTTATAATTATCAGTGAAAATATAAATAGTTTTAGTGTCTTTTTCATATGAGGATTTAAGTAGTTATAAAGTTTGTCATATTAATTCAGGTACAATTTACATGTTTTATATAGGTCATTCTTATTCGAAAATCTCAAATTCAGCTAATTGTTTATTAAATTCTTTACCCAGTTTAAATTAGGATATTGGATTTTTAAATCTTTAAATAGCATTTCATCATAAATTGGCATATTCAAATTATTTATTTCAGTCTGCATCCATTTTTGCAAATCATTTTTTGCAACACTTACAGTCTCAATTGTTATTTTTTCAGCATGTTTGTTGATTACTTTAAGTATTGAAAAACTATAATCACTTTCTATAATTTCAGGGTAGATCTGATTTAATTCAAGTGAGTTGGCAATTTGAAAAATACCCTGTTCAGCCGTTATTGTATCTACAACATATTGCAGCAAAGAGTCTGAGGCTATCAGCTCATATGAGCTTCCGGTTTGTGCCTGTTGAAAAGCTTTTTGAATAGCTCCTATAGGCAGTACATGGAATTCTTTTTTTAAATAAAAATACTGATTTAACTTTTGTGTAACAACAATAGGCCGAAAGAAAAGCTGATTCAATGAGTTTGTATCCTCTTCAAAAATGTTTTGAATTTGAGTTAACAATTCAGGAGCTTTTGAGCTAGCGAATGTGTGGTTTTTTAATTCTTGTAATTCATAAGCTAAAATGTCTAAATTTTGTTTTCTTAAAAGTGCATATTCAATCATTTCATTGGTCAACATAACACATGCTTGTAGTCTATTAATTGAATTGTTTCCATAGACTTTTTCAATTGCTACTTTATAATCAATGTCACGTTCAGAAATTGATAGATCCTCAATTTTCAGGATTATTTTTGAATCAGTTAATTCTTTTTCATTCTCTTTCTTATTGTTTGAATTACACGAAAGGAATAGGAAAGCTAATAATGCAATGCTTACTATATTTTTCATTCGGCTAAAATAAAAAGACCTCCCTAAACAGGAGGTCTCCAGAAATAATTTTTCCATTTAATTCTTACGGTGAATATAAAAGAAATTTGGATTCATTTCATAAACGGTTGTTAAATAACTTGGTGATGTAGTACCTCCCCCAATTGCGTAAATTTTATTATTGCAAAGTGTAGCTCCAAACATTTGTAAACCTCCGGGCATCTCAGTACTTGCGCCCCAGCTATTGATTTTGGGATCATAAACTTCGTTGATGTCATAAACAACAGATCCATTATCATTAATGCCCCCAATTGCATAAATTTTATCCTCCAGTACTACACATTCATGGTTCATTCGGCTCGATGGCATTTCTTTTTTGGATACCCATGTGTTGGTCGTGGGATCATACATTTCATTTTTATCAGAATTGTATGATCCAGTTTTTCCTCCAATTGCATAAATATTACCATCATGAGCTACACAAATTACTGTATATCTTCCGGTTGGAATGGATGCTTTTGTTGACCAAGAATTGGTAAACGGATTATACATCTCATTCTTTGTTAATGTAGAACCTGTATTTGATTGACCACTGATAATATATATTTTATTATCGACTACCGCACAACCATAAAGTGTTCGAGCTGTTGGCATAGCTGCATTGGTCGTCCAATTATTAGAAGTTGGATCATATGATTCATTCACACTTAGTTTTGAGGTATTGTTTCCGCCAATCACATAAATCTTATTATTGATTACTGCTGCTTTTACACCTTGTCTTTTTGTGTTCATAGAGGCTTTCGTAGTCCATGTGTTTGTCACGGGATCATACATTTCGTTGACTGACAGATCGCCAGAACTATTTCTGCCACCAATTACATATATTTTATTGTTTACAGTTGCAACAGCGCAAAACCGTCTGGCTGTGGTCATATTAGCTTTTGTATCCCAAGTTGGTATCCCATCCAAATGTGTGCCTGCATAAGTGTAACCTGCCGGTGGAGTGAAATCTTGAGTCATGATGCAAGCTCCTGATGGCAATGCTGTGCCCGATGATTGAGAAGGCAAAACAACATAATTCCCCTTACTTAGAAATAATGTGTCGGTAGAAATACTTAAAAGTTGCAATTCATTCTGATCGTCTGTATCAATTTTTACCTGATTTCCATCACTAATTCCTAAACTATCTCCATTTAACTGAAGAATTTGCAATTCGTTAGTTGAATCTGCATCTGCATCATCAATTTCATCCGGTAAAGTAATGGTGTTCCCATCGCTGATTGTCAACTCATGATTTGTTATGGCCAAGGTTTGCAATTCATTTGTTTTATCAGCATCAGCATCTTCAACTTCATCGGTAACGCTACCTCCTCCATTTGAGAGTTCAATATTATTTCCTGTTTTGGAAATAGTTTGCAATTCATTGGTAGAACTTGTATCGCCTCCAGTAGAATTTCCTGCACTTTTAGCATACAGGGCAAAGGGTACCGACAACAATTGACTACTTCCCATGAGAACGAAATTTGTTCCTCCGGCAATGTCAATTTCTATTTTCGTAAAATAGGTGTCACTACTCCAATCAATTGTTTTAAAATCTCCTGCTGTAACAGTTCCTTTACCAATTTGTAAATTAATTAAGCCAAAGCCGTTTGCTGTTGGCTGATGCAATTCCGAATAAACAGCAAATCCAGTAGCAGATCCTTTTAATAGTGATATTTTCACGGAAACACTCTGATTTTTAACAACTATCCCGCTGGCATCTCTAACAATAGCCTGATAGTTGAACGCTTCGGGACTTTGTGAATAAGCAACACTAAACAAAGTGCAAATGGCAATAATCGATAGTATAGTCTTTTTCATTTAATTGTGTTTTATTAGTTGATAGCTGCTAAGTAATTCCTGGTTTTGGGAATGGATAGTTATTAAATAAGTACTAGCTGCTAAATTTTTTAAATTGATGGTAATTTCATTTGCTGAAAAATCCTCCAGAATAATCAAATTACCTTGTAAATCAAATATCCTTATTTCCCTCTTTTGTGGATTTAGTGAATTGGCTCTAATCTTAACAAAATCGGATGCAGGATTTGGGTAAACATCAAAATCGAATGTAAAATTATTCAATTCGCTAATTGACACGATGGAATAATTTGGTTGATGAAAACCTTGTGTTAGGACAACACTTGCATTGGATTCTGTTTCAATAATTGTTTCTCCAATGGTCCATGATATAGTTGCTGTGGCATTTGAAAAATGATTTCCAGAGGAAGATATAATTTCAGGGCCATTAGTTTGCGCTATTGAATATTGAAAAAACAAAGTGACAAGTAAAACTAGGAACCCTGTTTTTTTTAGCTTTATGTCTGATGAATCCTGAAAATGAGAAAACAGATGTAATTTATTCATGAAAGAAAAGTTTAATGAATTAGAAGTGTAAATTTAACAAATTAAAATATAATTGCAATATGATCAGAAAGAGTTCATTAATCTAATTTTTTGCAGATATGAAATAGAAAGTTCAATTATTCCAGAGTATTTCTTTCTATTATTAAACCAAACTCCATCACATTGGGAAGATAATCCAATGGCATATCATTTTCGATCTGAAAAACATAAGTTCCTAATTCATTAAATTTATAGTTTTCTTCAATCAGTACTTCCAAATCACAAATATCTTCAGCACAATCGCTCAAATACTCTTTATTAGGACCGCTAAGCTGTAGGGTATACTTATTATCTGTAATTTTTCCAGAAGGAGATGTCATGTGTACATTTACCCGCATGAATTCAAATTGAAAACCATAAACATGTCTCAGTGCCAGGAAAATTTTATGTTCAGAAATGGTATCTGAAATCTCGGGTTTGAATTTTAATACTTTACTCTTTTGCCAACGGTAATCCTTGAAATCCTTATGATGAGATTCGTAAATCCGATCGGGGTTACAGGCAAATAAAGTGAATAGTGCAAAAATTGAAATGAGTAGGAATTGTTTCATAATTTATTATTAATGTTATTAGTATAACTATTTAGCGCTTTACTTATTGTATTTCAGAAAATTGAATATTCTGAATCCGATATGATTTCCAATCTTTATAGTTAAAATGCCACCATTCGAATTCATAAACGTCAAAATTATGGTTTTTCATTTTGCGTATTAATAAATCCCGCATTTTTCTTTGTTTAGCAGTTCCACCAACATAGTCTGCATAAGACCGCTCAGTCATTTCATCATATTCTCCAGTCATAGGAACAATACTACCAGAAGATAGTTTATAGAGACCAACATCAACTGCACAACCCCTGTTATGCTTGGAGCCATCTTTTGGGTCGGCTACAAAATTTCGGTCTTCCTCTGGCGTTATATCCCAAAAAAGTTTAGTGACACTCCATGGCCGGTATCCATCATAAATAACCAATCCATACCCAAGATTACGGAGTTCTTTATTTACTTTTATGAGTGCTTCAGCTGCAGGTTTTTGTAAAAATGCTCTTGCTTCCGGATAAACTACTTGTCCTGCAAAGTTGTTTTTAGTTGCATATTTGATATCTAATTTAAAGCTCGGATCCAGTTTAATCAATTCCACTAAATCAGATTCTTTGAATTCGCCTTTTTCGTAAGGAGGTTTTGGTTGACAGCTTAAAAATAATAGCAAACAACTTAAAGATAGTATTCCAATACTCATAGCAATTTTATTTCTTAGATTCATGTTTTGCCTAGTGTAATCTACATGTTAACTGACAGGATTGGAATTTCCTTCATCGAAAATAACCACTGGAAATATCAGGATCGGGCTGCAATGCTCCATTTCTTGCTTAATCTAATTTCAGCAATATTAAATAAACAGAAGCCTTTATTTTATTCTTTTCCAATGTGTAGTTAGCCCAAGGGCTGGAATTGCAATATATCCTTTCAAATCAAGTTGATTGGAATTACTCATTCGAATTTGTGCATGATAGGTTTTACCGGTTTCCGGATTGTAAATGCGACCATTACTCCATCTTCCATTTCCAGCATACTGAAAATCTTTTAAGAGTTCAATTCCAAGTGTTGGACGATCTCTTAATTTTGAATCAGGGTTTTTCAAGTCTTTTAATGGCTGACCATATTTGTCGTTAGGTTCTTCAAGCCAAACAACTTTTCCGTAATAGGTAGCATTTCGCTCATAAATTTGAATTTTGCATTCTCCTTTGGAAGTGAGCCAAATACCAGTTATCGAATTCTTATTTATCTCTTGTGTCCAAGCAGATGAGAGAATCCAGATCATTGAAAGAATGAAAACAGTTTTTAAAGTCGACATATTAGTATCTTATCAGTAATATTCGTGTTTTATTTGGCAAAAAATAACAAAAAAACAAGGATCAAATATCAAACAATTACCAAACTGCAATGTCTAAAATTCTAAACTGGATTGCCTACAAATAGTCGTTTTTTTATAAGTAACTTGTTTGTGTTTAGCATCAGGTTTGATATTTTCATTTTTTTTTTAAATTGGAATTTATTTGTTATTCATCTTTTATTATTTGTCTTTTCCAGTTTATCTGGTTAAGGTAAATTCATTTCATCATTTCTTGGTGCCTTCGTGCCTTAGTGGTTAAACCTTAATTAAAAATGATAAACCACTTTCATAAACACTTCATCTTTATCTTCAACCAGAGCAAACAGATTTCCTCCTTTGCCCTTAATCCATCTATATCCTAGGCTAATTTCTGTATTATCGTTGGGAAAGTAGGTGATTGTTGGATTGTAAATAAAAGCATAGTTATTTGAAATATCTTGCCATTCACCAATAATAAAAGCTCCTGAAATTGGTTCTAATTGCAGTTTGTCAGCCCAAAATTTCTTTCTGTAATTTATGAAAAAATAATCATTCAATTCGCTATTTCCTCTTTCGTGAAAAAATCCATGCAAATATTGAAAATTGATATAGGATGCATCTGAAAAAGTATAATCCAATCCGAGCACATATTTAATATAGGCTTTGTTATCAAGTAGTATTGAATCCATATTAGGGATACCAAATGCAGAAAGATCGGTTGTCATAATAACTTGACTTGTAGGTTTATGAAGTGCTGCTTCTCCCCAAATGCCCATGTTGCCTAATTGACCGGAGAAATCTAAACCGGCTGTGTGTTGTCTGAAAAATCCAAGTTTGGCCAGTATGTTAATTTCCGTCAAGCTAGCCAGACTAATTACATTTCGTTGTCCAACAGGAAAAGGATCATAGCTATATGCATAACTTGCTGAATAATCAAATCCCTTTAACATTCCGCTAAATTTAAATCCATAGCTCGAGCTTTCTTTTAAACTCAAAGCAGGCATAAACAGGCTGTCTGAGTAATTTTTCAATGCCATACCAGCTGGTAATTCAATTTCCGGTTGAAATATTTGAGACCAATCTCCGGCAGGTAATGTGGCCGGTCGGAACAAAGGCATCCAAATCACTTCCCATTTTAAGTCTTTCCAATAGTAGTTTAGTTTAATGGCATCAGAACCATTGTAACGTCCATAGTCCCACATATCTTCCAAATCCAGTGGATTCAATACATTAGTTGGATTGATTTTATCTGCTTTGCCCCAATCGAATTTTTGTCTTCCAATTCGTACATCCAATCTAGCTATAAGAAAATCAAATAAGTCCACATAACCTTCTCTGAAATCAATAGAATAGGGTGAAACAAGATTCTTATTGTATAAATGATCCGTACTTGAAATTAATGGAAAACCAAAACTTCGGAACCAGATATTACCATAAAAGCGTGCATTATTTCCAAGCTTATTTTTGATATTGAAATCAAAACGGTTTTCATTCCAACTCCATTGGGTTTGATCTGTTGTCCTGAGCCGCTGATCAGTCATAAACGAACCGGATATAGTGGTTTTATTATCTTGTGCATATACTTGCAAAATGCTAAGAACTATGATGATGCTTGTTATTAGTTTTTTCATGTTTGTATTTTACTTTTTCCTATGCTGGGCTTCGACTCCGCTCAGCCCAGCATTGTGCTAATGAAAATGCTTATTGCACTAATTTTCTCACCGTAAATTCATCATCTGAAAGCCCTGAATCGAAAACTGCTTTTGTAATATTCATCGTTGTTTTATGATTCTTAAGCAGGTTGTTCATTTCAGCAGAAATTGCAACCCAATACTGCCCTTGTTTCTCAACTACACTTTTAAGCTGTTTGAACATCACACCACCTTTGTTATAATAAGTTGTTTGTTTGCCTGTATAATTTGATTTATTAATAACAAGAATGGCTTTTGAGTATTCTGATTTTTTTGGATTAATGGGTATGAGTTCAAGGTAGTAGTAAGTATCAGTGGTTTTAATTAACTTAGCGTTATACTTATCACTTAATGGAACAGATTCCATATCGTCATAAGAAAAGTCAGTTCCTGCAAAAGTTTGATTTTTTACATGAGAAGCTATTCGCCTTTCTTTGCCATAGGCAGGCAGGTAAATATACATAATGTCATTTGGTAATGATAAAAAACCAATTCCTGCTTGTGAGGCCGGATAAGTAAATCGTGTTAAACGCATATTTCTGCCTTTTTGGAGCATACTTGCCTTTCGTGTTTTAGTATTCCCTTTTTTATCAATCACACTAATAGTTAGTTCCGTTTGTTGATCTTTTGGGGCAAAGGTTACAGCATCATGTTTTTTAAGAATGTCTTCAGCTGTTTGAGCATGTAAGATAAATGCAAAAGCAAGGAATGCAATGCATAGTGTTATTAGTTTTAATCTTTTCGTTTTCATTTTCTATTTTGTTTATGTTTTTCTTTTAATACAAGTATGGCGGGCAATAGAGTCATGGCTCCTAATCCGGAAGCAAGCATGGTTACTGCTACCAATATTCCAAATCTTTGAAGGGGAACAAGACTCGACAACAGTAATATTAAGAAGCCTAGACTAACTGCCACAACATTGATGAATATTGACTTCCCACTAATTCCGATAGCAGAATATATTGCTTCATTTAAAGTGTTATTGTTTTTCAATTGATGATTGATATGAGAAATCATATGTATGGAGTAGTCGATACCAATACCAATGGATATACTGCCAACTAATACTGTGGCTAAATCAAGAGGAATATGAACCAAACCCATAAAACCATATAAAATAATAAGGGTAGAAAGTATAGGGGTAATAGCCAGTAATCCTTTGCCAAATGAACGACTCAAAAGGGAGATAGCTATTAGTACAAGAATAATAGCAATGGCCAAACTTTGAAACTGGCTTTTAACAATACTTTCATCAAATCGTAACATGAGGGAGGGCATCCCTGTCATTTGAAATTGTATGTCAGGCGTTTTATGTTGTTCAAAGTAGGAATCCATTTTAGTAACAAAATCACTCATTTCATCCATGTCGTTAGAACCAAATGTTGCCTGAATAATAGCTTCATTCTGATCATAACTAATTAGTCTTTCCAGAATATCCTGTCCTTCCAACAAAAACCATAAGTTTTCAATTTTTTGTTCGTCTTTAGGGATAATGCGTCCTTCTCCCATCACATCGCTCATTTCAATAATTAGGTCGGCTATAGATTGTGTTGAAACAATTCCATCGAATTTGAGCATATAGTCCTGGGTTTCCCTGATTGAGTTTAGAACATTGGGCTTCAGAATATCTCCTTTTATGGATACATAAACAGGGGAGGTGCCACCAAGTTTTTCCTGTAATATCTTTTCGGTTATTCTATTGGGATTGTTTTTTTTGAAATAATCAAGAATATCCACACTACGGTCAATCATAAAAATGCCTGATGTAAAAAGTAAGATGACAGTACACCAGATAGCAAGAACTCTTTTTGGATGATTGATAACCACTTGGCTAATTGATGTAAGAAACTTATTAGTAGTTGTTTTAGATTCTATATCGGTTTCTGAACCCTTGGCCTTTTTGTCAGGAAAAACTGCAAATAAAGCTGGGATAAATGTAACAGATAGTATTAGTGAAAAAGCTATACCTAAGGAAGTGAATAATCCGAACTTGGAAATCATGTCGAGGTATGATCCGAATACAAAAGATAAAAATCCGAAAATGGTTGTAATAGATGCAAAGAAAACAGGAACAATGATATAGGCAAGGGCTTTCTTCAGATCAGTTTGATTGAAATTACCACCATTTTTATAGATGCGGTTTATGACGTGTAAAGTATATGCGCTTCCTATCGCAATGAGAAGTATGGGAATAACACTGGTAATAATAGATATCTCAATTCCAAGCATGCCCATCAATCCAAAAGTCCAGATGCACGATATAAGAATAGTTAATATGGGGAAGATAACTGCTTTAAATCTGCGAAAACCAATGAACAAAACCAACAAAATAAATAGGAAACTAAGTGGACCGATGAAAAGTAAATCTCGACTGATAATATGGCCAAACTCAGTGGTAACAAATGCCTGTCCTCCAAAGTAAAGTTTACTTTCAATGTTTAATGATTTGATTTTTTCCTTTAAGGTATTGGCCACTTTAATTTTATCAACTCCCTCCTCAATGCGAGCCATGATTATGGTCATACTGGCATCTTCCGAAACCAATCCCCCTTTATAAAGGTTTTTTGAGAGCACATATTTTTTGAGTTTTTGTAGCTCGGATTTGGTTTTTGGTAAATTGTAGGGATCAACAAGATTGCCCACATCCATGCCCCAATCACTTCCTTTAATGTCAATAATATTGGTTAAGCTACTAACGCTTGCAATTCCGGAAACATTCATGGAGGAATCGGTGATTTGCTTAATTTCTTTCAAAACTGCATGGGTAAAAACATCTTTGCTTTCAAGCCCAATGATGCAGATGTAATTGCCTCCAAACTCTTCTCCAACCGTATTGAATAGCTGAGCCGTTTTGTCTTCCTTGGGGAGGTTAGAGAAAACATCGGGATTTACTTTTATTCGGGGAATAAAGAATAGGAAAAATACAGTAATAACAATTATTGATGTAATTACTGCCTTTCTATAGTCAATAATTTTGGATGTAAACTGTTGGATATTCATAATAAAAGAAATGATTTGGGATCAAATCTAGTATGCAGGAAGCTGAGTAGCGCCCAAGCTTAGGGGCATGGGTGTTTTAGTTGTTCAGACTTGGCGGTTTGGTCGAGTTTGGCTAAGATGATTTTTCTGAAAACTTTAGCCGAAAAGCTGTTGGTGTAAATCCTGTTGCATTTTTAAAAAGTGTATTGAAAGATGATTTTGAATTAAAGCCTGAATCGTATGCAATAGCCAATAAGGTGTAGTGTCTATATTGGACAGAAAGCAAGCGTTCTTTCGCTTCGGCAATGCGGTATTCGTTAATAAACGTATAGAAGTTCTTCTTCAATTGCTCATTGATTATTTGTGTAAGATGATGTCGTGGAATTAGAAGTTTTTCTGCAATATCTTGTATACAAAGTTTTGGATTTAAATAGAGCTTTTCATCCTGCATTAGCTGAAGTAAAAGTTTCAACTGTTTTTCCCCCTCACTACTTTTCAATCCTGATTTTTGATATTTTATTTCCTGCATGTTTTTTTCCTCAGCATTCTTTGTTACAGGGTCAGAATTTTGATTCAAAACGGCATAAATACGGTGCTGCTTAATTCCATAAAAACTAAAGGCGAAAGCAAAAAAAGTTAAACCGATAAACGAGAAAATTGTGGGATCAGGAGTGGGGGAATAAATAAGTATTTTAATTCCTCCAGCAATAAACATGACTAAATATCCAACAAAAAAGCTAATGGAAACTATCTTGAGCCAGTTTAGTGTTACTTTTTGTGAGATATAGGAAAACAAATTTCTGACTTCTTTTTGATGCTTATCTATTTTAACAAAGGTGAGGATACTATAGGTTAAGATGGAAATAAAAAAACTAATCGAATAAATCATTCGTAGCGAAATGTAGGTGTCATCAACAAAAAATTCATTCAGGTTCATCACCGGTTTTTCTCGGAATCCGATAGAAAGTCCGAGCAAAATGAAAAATGGAATGAAGTGTAAATAGTAAACAAGTTTAAAGATAAACTTTTCTTCAATCAGCGACTTTGTGTATAGGTAAAGTAAAGGACCATAAATGAACGGAAAAACCACAAAAGCAGTCAGTTCATAAATACTGATATTGATCAAGGTAATCAACATGGCAATGCCAATCAGAAACAGCCAGGCAGCCAGAATTTTGTCCGACATATTTTGCGGTCGCTTTGACGCAATTAAGATTCCGGCAAAAATAGATTGTGTGATTCCTATGTATAGTATGGGTTCCAAAATCAAAGTATATAGTCAAAGATAATGAATGTTTGCTATTTCGTAAGAGGAAAGTTTAATTTAAGACTTCCAGAAATGTGCGTTATTGAATAAGCACTTTTTTAATATAAAAATCTTCATCAATTTGAACTAATACTGTATAAATTCCTTTTGAGAATGAAGTCGTATTTATTTGGATAATTTCTGATCTCAGTTCAGTTGCATGGCGTTGGAATTTAACTTTTCCATCAATTGTATAAAGCATCAGTAGGCTTGGTGTTTTAGATATGCGTATATCCAGTAATCCATTAGTAGAATTGACTATTTGGATATGTACTTTTTTTGCTTTTTCCTGAATATTGCTACTTGGCTCTAATACTTTAATCTGAAACGCTCTTGTTACACTTCCTTGTACATAACAGGGTGTTCGTAAGGATACACTAAAAGAATAGGGAATATCGCTAAGCATTGACTGATCTGGTTGCCAGCTAAAAATACCACTTGGATGATTCGTTTGTCTATAATTATCTGTCCATATGGCTCCTTCAATATCTCCATAGTACTTAAAAATAAGGGTGTCCTGCGGATCAGGATGCCATGAGTTCACTTCAATTGTCAAGGTCGAGTCAGGATTCACTTCATAGTAATACGAGTCTGTTATTATTTTGGGGCTGTGACTAAAGGTGTCAGGAATAATGTAAACTGCCTTTTCTACATGCATTTCTCCAATTAAATTTCCATTTCGGTATTCTCCAATTTTAATGGCATATGCATATAAACCAGTATTAGTGGGTGTAAATGTTATGTTTCCTGTTTCGTAGTTAACTTTCAACCCTTTTGGAGGATCAAGAGCATGATCAGGAAAACCGATAAAATCAATGAATCGATAAAAATTATAATTGGTTAGAAATGATACATCACCATCCATTGTTTTGGGAGGTACAATGGTGAAAAGAACTGAATCTAATAGCCCTCCTGTTGCCGATACATCTATATCAAAATAACCCTGATTTAAAGATGAATTTAGATTATTATATTTCATTGAAATTTCTCGTGATGAAATTTTTGGAGAATTATCAAATGGATAAACACACCTATTGAGTATAGAATGAATATGAAAGGACTGATTTGGGATTATATTTTTAAATAAACTACTTCGGCAACAGTTTTCGTAGACTAGCCGGATTTTGCATGTACTGCTATATTCAGATGTTACTAGAAGAGTTGTATAGGTATACAGTTCAAAACCTAAAGGATATTCACAATCTGATGATTGACATTTTGTACATGCAAAGGCATTGAATTTCCTGCAACTGGGTGTAATATCATAGACTGATCGCTTTTTAATGACAATTGTTTTAAGCAATTTATTTGTTTGATGATTATAAACTAAGATCTCAGCATCCGTAAATTCTGCAGCAGTACAGTCTCGATAAAGTTCCATTTTTATTATAAAACTATCTTGTCCAATGCAAGTCCAGCTAATTGCACCGGCTAAAATATTATTATTACTAAACAAGCTGTTTGAAAGTATAAGAACAAAGAAAACAATAGCTAATGGTTTTTTCATCATCTGAGCATTGATTGTATTAGGATGTATTAGTATCCTAACTTTATTAAAAGTAACCTATTTATTAATGGATCACTAAACAATCGATAATTCATCAAGACTATTTGCAATTGTGAATAGTTCATGACTTGAGGAATCCGAAAATTTAAAATTAACTATTTGCTCGAAAAATTGAATAAGAAGATCATAATAACCATGAGTATTGAAGATGATTACTTTTTTCTTTAAATAAGCAAGCTGGTTGAGTGTAATAATTTCCAACAATTCTTCCAACGTTCCAAAGCCTCCCGGCAAGGCGATAAATAAATCAGCCATTTCAAACATAATCGCTTTTCGCTCAGCCATTGTTTTGGTCACAATAGTTTCCTCATCATTTTCTCTGACAATACCTTTTTGATTCAGTTTTTCAGGTATAACTCCAATTACCTTCCCTTTATTTAACTGGACATGGTCAGCCACTTTTCCCATCAAACCTTCTTTTCCTCCTCCATGAATTAATGTATGTCCTGATTGACCAATTAAATTTCCTAATTCAGCAGCGGTGTCAAAATACTTTTGATCGATATGTTTACTAGATGAGGCAAAAAGACAGATGTTCATTTAGTTGCTTTGATATATGTTTTTGTGATACGCTTAAAATCCCGTTTTGTTAATTTGCCCATCCCACTTAGCGCATAATACGAATAGCATAAGCGAGTATGCTGCAGGTCAATAATTTGAATGCTTTTATCATAGGAATTTGTGTTAACCAAATAGCAATAATCTGATTCATTTGAACTAATGGCTGTTTTAATCCAATTTTTATTTGAAATGATAAAAGGGAATGGATAAACACCCTTAATTTTCTCTTCACTAAGTTTAGGGGACAACATATCCGGATCAATCAGTAATGTTTTTGTTTTAATGATGTTGACTTTTCTGTTATAGTATTCTGACAAGTGTTGATTAATACTTAGTTCATTTCCTCTTATCCCATTAATACGCAGAGCATGTAAAGATTTTTGGATAGAACTAACCATTAACTTTAATCGATAAGCAGCCTGCATTCTGTCTTGTTCCAAACCATAAAAGTCGAATGGAGAGAACGCAACTAAATCGCTGAATTGGTATCTCGAAAGTTTATTTCGACCTCCATTAATCAGGCATAAATAATGTCGCGTTTCAATATTTACAGAAATATCATTATTACGGGTAAATTCAAAATTATGTGCTAAGAGGAAAGAAAAAGAATCATTGGAAATGTATTGCTGGATTTCGTTTTTACTGATGAATTTATAGGGTGTTGTAGTCCATTGTTCTTTGATCGCTTTTACGAATGCTGAATCAAATTCGGTATGGTTTTGCAGTACAACCAAGGTTGTTGTTTGATGAAAGTTTTTCACTTCCTTGGAATTGCTTGAATTCGGAGAGTATTGGCCATAAACACAATGAGATAGAATCAGAAGAAAGCTTATTATTGAGTAGTATTTCATTATAATACAATCATTTTGAGTGTTTGACTAATTTGATTTCCTATCACCACAGAGTAGGTATACAGACCTTTAAATTCTCCATTATTAGTGAAAATATACGTATTGATTCCGCCATGTAATTGAATCCTTTCAGTAAATACAATTTTCCCAGTTATATCTCGAATGACAATAGAGGCGTTTTTATTTTCAATTTTTGGTTCTGCAATGATTTTAATTTTGCTTGTTTTGAAGAATGGATTTGGACTATTTTGTAACAATGAAAAGGTCTGTTCATGATACTCTTTTAGCGACACTTTGTATTCGAATGAAAATTCTTCGGAAAACAAACTTGATATTCCATTTTCAACATTTGCAACACTAAAAAAATATGTTTTGCCAGCATCCAGTTTATTAATATGAATTTTTGAATTTCCAGTAAAAGACATGACCGTATCAAAATATAAAGTGCCTGATCCTTTTGATCGAATTCCAACACGGTAGTTTTTAAACAAGCTATCCTTATCTTTCATTAAAATATCAATACCTGTCCATACAGGTATGAATTCAGGATTTGGCACAAGAGGAGAGTTTGCAATTAAACCTACATTTATGCCATTCGATAGTGCATTTCTTCTCAAGTAATTCAGGTTAACAAAAAAACTATCAATACTTCCATCTGGTGGTTGGGTTGTATCAACTCCAATTATATCAGTAGATGTATGAGTCCTGTCAGGCAAAATACCTTTCCCATTTCCATGCTCATTGGCAGCACAATAACGTATAGCAGCATAACCTTTTTTTCGAAAAGGAATATGATCACCACCTCTTCCTGTACGATCTTCCATAATCATTAAATTAATAATTAAGGGGTACAAAAGCTTGGGATTTATTTTTTCTTCCTGATTCATTTTAATATATCGAGCCAACTGTTTGTGTGATGAATTTCGAAATGAATCGTTTATTTGAGAATAGGAGAAAATACGAACATGAGTGCTGTCGGTATGTCCTGCATAAGGGCATGAAGGTGGCGAAGATGTATATCCACAATAAATTCCTCCAACAACATCATTGTTAAAAACAGCTTTAACCAGCAAAGCCTTGTCGGCACAATATTGAGCAAATGCAGTAGCACCATGTAAGCCCTGATCTTCACCAGTTGTTGTCGTAAAAACAATGGTTTTATTGAAAGCATACTTACTCATGACACGAGCAAGTTCCATAACCAAAACGGTTCCCGATCCATTATCATCCATGCCTGGTGTATAACAAGTAGTATCGCAACCACCTTCACAACGGGTATCAAAATGCCCTTCTACTATCAAAATCTCATCACTTGTTGGATCAAGTCCGGGTAGTACTGCCATAACATTTTTATGACTCCCCATACCACAAACCGATTTGTTAAAGTCAAGATAGGAAGTGATCAGTCTGTTTTCATTTTGTTCACTGAATTGTTGAAATTTAGCATAAATCCATCTTCTACAAGCTCCTATTCCTGTATTGTTTGAATGTGTATCTGAGGCCGTATTTCTATTGTAAAAAGATTCCAATTTTCGCAGATAACTGAATAATGAATCGTTTGAAATCTCATTAATAAGTCCATTAATCAGCGAGTCTTGATTTTTAATGAATAGAGTAGGCTGATAATCCCCTCTGTTGTAGTTGCCTGTTAAAATGTTTTCAACAAGCTGATTGCTGACTTGAATGTTTGTTTGCGCAAAGTTGAATTGCGGAATAAATGCAAAAACTATGAACAGCAACTTAAATTGAGGATTCATATGTAGTAATTTAAATAATTCATATTGCTACAAAGATATAAGTTCTTTTAATCTCACAAGAATGATGTTATATGAAATCAGAACTGATAATTAGTTCAATTATTTTACTAAATTGTGAGTCATAAAAACTAACCAAAACACAATTAAAATCTATTTTATGAAAAAGCGTAGCATTACTGTATTATTTGCTTGTTTTATAAGTTTCATTGGGTTTTCACAAACCATTGTTACTACAGATGTACAAATGAGAAATGTTGTTCTTGAAGAATACACAGGTATTCATTGCGGATATTGTCCTGATGGACACGCCAGAGCAGAAGAGTTAAAGACCAACAATCCGGGACGAATTGAATTGTTAAATATACATGCCGGTGCTTTTGCAGTTCCTGCTGCTGGAGAACCTGAGTTCAGAACCATCTTTGGGGATAGTTTGGTTGCTCTGGCAGGGGTAAGTGGTTATCCTTCTGGAACGGTTAATCGACATATTTTCCCTGCAGTAGACGCCACTAAAACAGCATTAAGCCGTTCAGCATGGGCTGCTGTTGCTCCAGAAATACTTGCAAAGCCTTCGCCTGTAAATATTGGATTCAACTCAACTTTTGATTCAGCATCAAGGCAATTAACTATAGTAGTTGAAGCATACTATAGCATGAATAGCCCAGAAAGCAGTAATTATATCAATATTGCACTATTGGAAAATCATGTTATTGGTTATCAGTCCGATTATGCCAATGGAACACATACTGATTATGACCACAAACACATATTGAGGCATTTAATTACTGGTCAGTGGGGTGCAAAAATTACACAAACCAGCAAGGGATCCTTGTATACCAATACGTTTAATTATGTAGTTCCTGCAGAATGGGTCGCTTCTAATTGCGATGTGATGGTTTATATTTCAGAAAGCAAGCAGGAGGTTTATACCGGTTTTACTGCTCCAGCAGATGGCGGATCAGTAGATGGCACAACTGCCTTATTTATTGGTGATCTGGAACAAGCCGGAGTTGCTTTTGTAAAGGGAACTGAGGGAGCAAAGACAAGCTTTGATTTAGATGCATATAGTGCTTTAACAGGCACATCAGATTTTAAATTTGTTTTGACAAATGATGCGCCTCATGGTTGGATATCATCTTTTACAATTGATGGAACAGATTATTCTGATTCGACAATAATATCTCTGACTGATGCTCAAGCAAAAACCATTACTATCAATGTTACACCTGATGTAGCCGCTGCAATTTCAACTTTTACATTAAGCATGAAATCAATGGCAAATCCATTAATTGAAGAAAGGATTCAAAAAGTGTATGTGATTTCTGGAGTTACTGATTTGGTTCTTAACAATTCAGCTGCTTGGGGAAATGGAGATGAAGTACGAGCAAAAGACTTCGACAATGTAATCAAGGATGGTTTAACTTATGCTGGGAATTCATCATTTGCATCAGCTGAGTCGGAAGTAATAAAATTGATTAGCAGTGCCGATGTATTAAACGAAGTGCTGAATATTTATTACAATGTTGGCTGGTCATTTCCATCGATGAATGATGACTTGTGTAATTTCTTTGCATTATTCCTTGATAGAGGAGGAAATCTATTCGTAAGTGGGCAAGATATTGCCTGGGATAATTTTGATGCAGGTGGTTATGGAACAGCAACAACTTCAAGTTTTGTCACTAATTATTTGCATGCAGGTTATGTTATTGATGGAGATCAATCGCATTCTCAATTAACTGCAAATGGTGATGATGGTATTTTTAAAGCGGTGAACTCATCAGCCATTGAAAATAAATATGGCGTTAATCCAGACAACGGACAGCCCTATTTCTATCCTGATCAACTTTCAGTTGGTAGTCAAGGACAATCCGTATTTTATTACAATGGAAATACATCTAAAACGGCTGTGGTAAGAAGTCGGGTTGAAGATTATAAAACATTGTTTATGGGTGTTAGTCTTGAAATGATTGCTGATGTAGCCGTTCAAAAAGAAATCATGAAACTGACCTATGATTGGTTTAGTGGTTTATTATCAAATGAAGAATTCGATAGTAAGATGTTAGCAATTTCAGCTAATTATCCAAATCCGGCCAATCAGTATACCATGATTCCAATTCATGGTCAAAAGAAAGGACAAGTTGAGATTTATGATTTAGGAGGAAAAATCATTCAAAAATTATCCTATGCAAAAGGAACTAAAGAATTGAAACTGAACACATCCGATATGCAGGATGGATTGTATGTTTATAAAATTGTGGAGGATGGAAAAATAGTAAAATCCTTACTTTTTCAAATTATTCATTAAGCACATCTTTGAACACCAGACTAATCATTATTTTATCTAGTTTTGGTGTTCAATTTTAACATGTTTGATACCGAAAGTTTGAAAAAAATAACATTCATATTTGCCTTCACTTTATGGGGTTTATTCTTGCTAGCTCAAAAACAAGCTATTAAAAAGGACTCTTATCAAGCTATCATTAAATATGTATTTCAAACGGAAGGAAAAGTATATTCTTCACCGATTGCGACACAAGATACTATCATTGTAATTGGTTCAAATGATAAATGCATTTATTTCCTATCAGCCAAAGGTAAACTGAAAGCTAAGTATAAAACCGAAGGAAAAATTCATGCAAGTCCGTCAATAATAGGGAAAGGTTTTATTACATGTGGTTCCTACGATAACCACTTTTATGTTTTCAAACCTGATTTGTCTCTTCACCAAAAACGTTCTGAAGAAAGTGGGATTTTTACAACTACAGTTGATGTAGCCAAGGACACATTCATGTATGCTGTTGGAAAAGTAATCAAATTCATTAATAATTTTGACACAATTGTTCATGAAATAAAATTAGAAAAGTTAACACACGCCAGCCCTACACAAATGAGGGATGGAACCATAGTTATTGGCTCAAACGACAAATATGTGTATTTCCTGAACCGTGATGGGACGATAAAAGCCAAATATAAAACGGGTTCATGGATCATGCATTCAGCCCCCTTGGAATTACCTGATGGTACTATCGTTGTGGGCTCTTATGATAAAAAACTCTATTTCTTAAATCCGGATGGAAGCTTAAGAAATACATTTAAATGTGATGGCAGAATACATGCTAACCCTTTATTATTAAATGATACAACCATCGTTGTAAGTTCTTTCGATAAACACATCTATTTTATTTCCACAGATGGCAAGCTGATGAATAAAGTTGAAACAAATGGTTTGGTCTTTTCATCTCCTGCCAAATATAACGATGAAATTATTGTTTGTGGATCTTACGATAAACATCTTTATTTCATCGACCTGCATGGAAATATAGTTGAGAAAGTTAAACTCAATGGGAAAATATTTTCATCACCACTTGTACTTCCTGATAAAACTGTGGTTGTAGGATGTAATGACTACAATGTTTATTTTATTAAGCTTGAAGATAATTTATAGTATACATTAAAACGTATTCGTTTGACTGCCTATTCAAATTTACTTATCTATTATTTGTCGGGTACAGGAAATGCTATGCAAGCTGCAAAGTGGATTGCAGAGGATTTTGGAAATTCAGGAATTAAGTCTCAGGTGTATTCAATTGATAGGAACATCTCTTCGATTAAGCCAATTGCTGCTAACACATTGCTTGGATTTTGTTTTCCAACCCATGGTTTTAGTCTGGCTCCCTATATGCTAAACTTCATCCTGAAATTCCCTAAATGTACTAACAAAACGCACGTTTTTTTATTAAATACTCGAGCAGGTATGAAGCTCAGTAAGCTATTTCTTCCTGGTTTAAGTGGTCTTGCTCAAATTTTACCAGCGCTAATTCTATTACTTAAAGGTTACAAAATAAGATATATGCAGCCACTTGACCTGCCTTCAAATTGGATATCTATTCATCCTGGAATTAAGGCTAAAGTAGTTGCATCAATTTTTGAGCGTTGTAGAGGAATTGTCGGCAGGATGTCAAATCGATTATTGACAGGTAAAAGAAGATATCAGGCATTTTGGTCCTTGCCTTTCGATTTAGCTGTGGCTCCAATCAGTGTGTTGTATTACTTTATTGGTCGTTATGGATTGGCAAAAACATTTTATTCTACCAAAGAATGTAATCAGTGTAATTTGTGCATTGATTTATGTCCTGTTCAAGCCATTTCATATAAGCGAAATCATCCCTTTTGGTCTTATAAATGTGAGAGTTGTATGCGCTGTATGAATATTTGTCCTGAGCGTGCCATTCAAACTTCCCATGGATATTCTATCCCATTGTGGATTGCCATTTCAGGCATTATTGAGTCATTTGTTTTCTCAGAAATTAACAAAATCTCGGATGTTCTCTCTCAAAAAAATATCTGGACGACTATTCTTGATTTCCTAATTCAGGGAATCACTTTTCTATTGGTTATTTTTATTGCTTATTTCTGTACACATTTCCTATTAAAAATAAAGGTTGTTGACATCTTCTTTCGCTATACTTCACTCACATATTTCAAATTCTGGAGACGGTATAGAAGCCCTGATACAAAAATAAGCGGGTATAAAAAAGATCGGATTCAAACTACTTGATAAATTCTATGCAAAATGGGTATTTATAATCCTGATCCATTGTGGCTTTGATGGCATTTATAATGGAAATAGCCGTTATAAAAACGCCCATAATAGGAAGTACTAAAAAGCCAATTACGATAAACATGAGCATTGAGGCTGCAAATAAATAGATGCAAAAACTTATTTGAAAGTTTAAAACAGCTTTGGCATGTTTATCAAAATCAGGAATCTCATCTCGCTTAAATAGCCAAATTAACAAGCCAATAAGTACAATGGGCATGATGCTACTCACATGCAAAGCTGCAATCCAAAATTTGCTGTAATCCTTTTGAATAGGTGTATCCATATCTATAAATTCATTGATGTCGACATCAAGTGCTTTAGCAATTGCTTTAAGCGTGTAAGCACGTGCAACTACATCTCCTCTTTCGAGACGCTGAATAGATCTGATATTAAGTTTTGAAGCTAATGCTAATTCATTTTGAGTTAGGCTTTTTACTTTTCTTAATTCAGCTATTTTTTTTCCAATGAGTTGCGAATGCATGTTAATTGATTAGGATTCAAAAGTAAAACAGCAAAGTATGATAGATGAAAAATAGATACGACATTTGTACGACATATCTTATTATTCGATATTTTATGGTGTTTTCAAGCTATTCTTTATGGTCAGTATCTTTCTTTTTTTTCTTCCGAATAGCTGTTATAATGTAAAAGCCTGCAAGACCAATAAGTATAATACCTAATGGTGCTTTTTTTGGACCCAAATACAATAAAATGACACCCAAAGGAATCATCACCAGACCCAACATCCACATTGCCTTATAATTTGGTTCTTTTTTATCAGCCATTTTAATTTCTTTATTCAAATTATAATTCAAAATTACCGAATGCAATTTGATTGTGTTAGTCAATTGCTTAATAAAAAAAACCGAATCAATTGATGAAACGGTTTCTTTTAAGCTCATAATAGACAATAGCTCTATTTCTTCATAATTATTTTGGTAATACGACCTTCTTCAGAATCAATAGTTAGGAAATAAAGTCCGGTTTTTAAGTTTGATAAATCAATAACTTTATTTAGATTTTGAATTTTACCTGATTCAAGTCGCTCAATTTCTTTTCCTGTAATGTCTTGAATTGAGATGCTAACTTGTATTCTTGAATTTAATTCAATTTTCAGATGTAATTTGTCATCAGCTGGATTTGGATAATATTCCAGATGTTTTAAGAAAGTGATTTCATTAATTGAAACGTAATTGATGTATGTTTCAGTTGATGTAGCCAAACAACCATCGTTGTTTTCAACTACCACTTTATAATTTCCTGTTGCGCTTACAGTATAGGATTGGCTCGATGCTCCTGAAATTTCATTGCCATCTTTAAACCATTTGTATGACTTCCCATTATTGGCTGTAAGCAGGTATCCGTTAGTTGAAATGCTGGCACTCCACCCGCCACAATCAGTAATCCTGCGAATTACATGGTTTTCCATATCCGCTACAAATAATGAATTTCCATTTCCGGTAATTCCATTAACATTTTTAAAACGGGCGTCAGTACCATTTGCATCCCAAAACCCTGAAAGCGACCATTGTGTACTACCTGCAAAAGCTTGATCAAATTTCCATATACGATGTAAATCAATAATATATATGTCATTATTATTATCAATGTATAGGTCAGTTGGTGTCCATAAACCACTTACTACAGTTGTTACCTGACCTCCTGATATTTTCCTGATACTGGAGTTTAGTTTGTCAGCAACATAAACATCGTTACCCTTAACGAAAACACCGTCTGGATAGTTGAATGTAGCAGAAAGGGCAGGGCCATCTGCACTTCCAGAAACACCCTGTTGCCCTGCAAAAGTGCTTACTGTACCACTCGGGTCTATTTTTCTGATCACATTGTTTCCCCTGTCAGAAACATATACATTACCACTTGCATCTACTGCAACATCTGAAGGAAACATAAACAATGCATTATCTTTATCTCCATCATTGTATCCTGAATAGGAAGTATATGATCCGGCTTTAACATCATGTTTACCTGCAAAAACATTCACAGATTGTGCATTTCCAAGATTTTGATAAGCACTGATTACTCGTATTACATGATTGTCAATATCAGCAACATAAATTTCGTCATTTGGTCCGACAGCAATTCCTGCTGGTTGATTGAATCGTGCAACTGTTGCACTGCCATCCATAAAACTGGCCAATCCAATACCACCAACTCGAATTCGTACCTCATCATTTGCTGCAATTATCATCGTAATAACACAATTGCCTTTTTCTGAAATCCACATATTCCCTTTACTGTCAAATGCAACACCATGGGGATTGTAGAATTTGGCTGATAATCGATTTGCAGGCACAGATGTATTGCCTGAAGATTGAGGTGTTCCAGCATAAGTTGAAACGGTCTGTGCCGATAATGAAAAGGATAATACGGTAAGAAAAAATAGTGTAAAACGTAATTTCATAAACATAGGTTTAGGTTAATTATTATGCGAAGATATTTTTTGCATATAACCTACCAAAATGAAACAATCAACAATTCAAGATGAGGAATTAAATGAGTACCATTCGTTTTATTGTGTAAAAGCCAAATAATCCTTTTGTTTTGCTAATAATTAATGGTCGTGAGAAGATATTAGATTCATTTTTCAAAAGTATTTTGGGTTCCATACAATCAGTATAATCGATTTTTAACTCCTCCTTGGGAATCGATTTTGCCAGTTGTTGAATTTCATCTCTATTCAGTCTTTCTGATGGGTGTAAATTATAATAATTGGCTAGTTCTTCAAAAGATGCATTTGAAATTTTACAAACTTTGACCATAGTAGTATAGGCATCCATGTTTTCATAATATACCTTTTCAATTTGATAGAAAGACGTATCGGTGTCTTTTACAGGGATTATTTGATTTAATAATAGAATCAGGAAAGTGAACCATATTCCAAATCCAATGAGGTTGTATCCTACAAAATGAATGATACCAGGCCAATAATTCTTCTTGAAATAATTGTATTGAAAGACGGCTCCAGTAATGGCAGACAACAATATTAGTAAAAAAATATGTGGCGTAGAAATAAGCATATTATCGATTATATAATAAATGAATAATATGCCGGGAAAGATTGATGATAAGATAATTGAGTATGACCAATGCCATCGTCTGTTTAAAAAATTACGTTTAATATGGTGTACTTCCTTTGATGCTTTTGCCAAGGAATAATCGCCATATTCGTTTAATGGATCCTGATTTAAGAGCGTACATAAGCGGTAGTATAAATTAGGAGCTTTATTTATAAAAGTGCGTGGATCTTCAAAAAAATGCTCAACTGACACTGCAAAAAATTCATGAATATTGGCCTTAGCATATCGTCTTAGAAAATAGTCTTTATCCATGACCATTTTCTCAAATTCAATTTCTTCCATATCTGCCCAGCTGTCATAAAAATCAGCAAAAAGATAATCATAGTTATCGCCAAAGAGATAATTGAACTCCAAGGCATGAGTCATTTCGTGTAAACCCAGATTGATTCTATCTTTTCGAGTTCCAAACCCTTCTAAGAAATGTTTGTAAGAAAGATTAATAAAATCTTGAGTTCCTGAATTTCCTTTATGATATTGGCCTGTTTGCCTGAAATAAAACGAGTCGGGGTAAACAAATATTTTTTTGAAAGAGGCAAAGAAATAGTTTTTCAAACCAAATGTTAACTGAATGGCAGCAGCTGAAATTAGAACTTGCGTATCCAGTGTAACCTCAAAGCCTTCCTTTCCAATAAATTTTTTTGAGTAAATAAATCGATTTATTCGATTCAGGAATTTCGCTTTTGAAGCTGGTTTCAATTTTCGATAATAGGGAATATGCTCCAGAAGTAATTCGTCATAGTATTTCGCATCACCTTTTAATCTAAAATCTTCAGGAGATTTACTTTGCCTATTTACCCGATACCAGAATGCTATTTCTATTACTTTGTAATATATATATCTGGAAGGTTGATAGAAAATAATAATTACTAAAAAGACAATAATTTCCATGGAGTAGTTTGATATGAAGACTAAGGAATAATAAAGCTAAATTGTGTTTCAAGTTCAGAAGCTGTGTAACTGACAACTTTTACTTCTTTCATAACAACATCGTTTACAGGCCTGTCTGATACTCCTGTGGCTACATCTGCAATGCTATGAACTGCATTAATTCCATTTACTACGATACCAAAAACAGTATATAAGTTATCCAAGT
>Ga0233437_1001542_pt1 | contig 41576 bp, 36 predicted proteins | sample SI_122_August201_FD_182714 | JGI IMG/M metagenome (GOLD analysis project Ga0233437, IMG submission 182714) | Seawater microbial communities from Saanich Inlet, British Columbia, Canada - SI_122_August2016_200_MG | ecosystem: Environmental > Aquatic > Marine > Inlet | place: Canada: British... | reverse complement strand
ATAATCATTGGCTGCCATCATTTGGAAATTCCACCGATACGACCAGAACTGGCTAACGGTACCTTGAGGTCCGCCCTGGCAATACAATAGGGCAGGATATTTTTTGTTCGGGTCAAAATGGGGCGGGTAAATCACCCACACCTTCATCTGTTTGTTATCTGTAGTATTAATCCAGCGGGCTTCAACCTTACCCATGGTCAGCTGATCGAGCATACCTTTATTGACCATGCTGATCTCAGTGGCTTCCCCTGTTTGGGGATCAACTGAATATATTTCATCAGGTTTTGACATTGATCTTCGGGTTGCAATCAATCTTTCACCTACTGGAAAAACCTGGGCATAATTATGAATGCCCTCGGTGATTTTGTCTATGCTCCCATCCGACAGGCTGTATTTGTATATTTCATCAGTTGCATGCCAGTCAGACACAAAAAATATCGATTCACTATCATCTGACCATGCAAGAGCATGAACCCCCTGATCAAAATTCTCTGTGACATAAATTTTCTCATTACTCTGCATGTTCATCAGAAAAAAACGGTTTTTATCAGATTCATAACCATCACGTTCCATACTTTCCCATGCCAGCCACTTTCCGTCAGGAGAAAATACGGGATTAAGGTCATAACCCATCATTCCTTCAGTTAGATTGCGCGTTTTTCCTGAGGCAAGATTGTACTCATACAAATCAGAATTTGTTGAAAGGGTATAATCTACACCTTTCTTTTTGCGACAAGTGTAAATCAGTGATTCTCCATCAGGAGCCCAGGCAATCTGTTCCATTCCGCCGAAAGGTTTCATTGGAGATTCCCAAGTTTCACCGGGCATGATATCCCTGATGTCAGAAAGTTTACCTTTCTCATACTTCGCAATAAAAACATGGGTGTAAGTGTCAACCCAGGTGTCCCAGTGCCGGTACATAAGATCATCGATGATCCGGGCATCTGCCTTTGGTAGATCAGGATGCATGTCTTGTACATCAGGTTCAATTTTCACCTCCCGGATAAAAACCATATGCTTCATATCGGGAGCATAAGCATATCCATCAATTCCACCATCCAAGCCGCTTACTTCCTTGATAGCCGTTCCATCAGGGTTCATCTCGAACAATTTACCTGATTTCATGAAAGCAATTCTTTCCCCATCAGGCCTCCAAACAGCACTATATTCATTTTCGGCTGTGTTGGTCAGGATCTGTCGATCTCCGCCTGAAATATCCTGCAGGTAAAGGTCGCGATAAGAGCGATTCTCCTCAATATTGTAATAGGTAATGGTATGAAGAATACTGGTTTTATCGGGCGACAGGGCAACATTGCCAAGGCGTCCGAACGACCATAATACCTCAGGACTCATTACATCGCTGACCAGTTTTGGAGTATCTGGTCTGAAATTCTCACGCTGCTCACTGGTCTCACAGGAGCTCATTAAAAATAAGCAGGTACACAATAAAGGGAGTAGGGATTTCATACTATTTATATTGAAAGGGTTTATTGTCGTCTAAGCGATTAAGTCCCTTAATGCTAAGGGCGTAGTTCGGTGATATTTCGAGAGATTGCTGATAGTCATCGCGGGCTTTTTTATACTTCCCTGTGATTTCATAAACGAAACCACGATTATACCATGCATCAACGTATTCAGGATCTTTTTCAAGTGCAAGAGTGAAATACTCCAGAGCCTGGTCAAAATCTTCCACATAAATCAGATTGATATATCCAATGTTATAATATGGATTTGCCAGTGTGCTGTCTATCTGATCAATGATATACTGATACTCATTAATAGCTTCAGTGGAATAATTGTGATCCTGAAGATAAAGCCCAAGGTTATACCGCGCCTCATAACTGTCAGGAATAATATCAGCGGCTGCACGGTAATAATCAATTGCCAGATCATTGTTTTGAGCTGAATGGATTCTTCCTAAGGCAATAAATGCCGGATAGAATTCTGGCTCTTTCTCGATGGCAAAACGCATGTTGCGAATGGCATTGGTAGTATCCTTATTTTCAAGAAGGATCAGTCCGTCGATAAAATAAATCTGGGCAATGTCATTATCAATTAATTTGACTTGTCGCAGGATTCCTTTTGACTGAGAATACTCCTGAAGATAGAAATGAATTTCTGCCAGTTTAAGCATGATTTCAGTGTTATCAGGAAATAGATTCAGGCATTGTGTCAATCCTTTTTTAGCAGAATTTGGTTCTCCACCAAAAATGAAATACTCTGCCTGTATAACATAATATGAGGGATTAAGGGAGTCGAGTTTTATGGCCAGGGATATATCGTTCAGTGCCTCTTCAAAATTACCAGCAGCAGCCTGCGCTTCAGCCCTTTTTGCAAATAAGCCTGAATTTAGCGGATTGCTCCTGATCATTGTAGTAAGGTCAGCGACACTGTGCACAGAGTCTTCAACACTTGCGTCATTTTCCTCAATAACTTCGTTTTGATCAACTGAGTCATCCGTCTGGCCTGTTTTGCATCCAGTAAGTACAATACTCAATCCAAGTAAGAACAAAAAAGCCGCCATGATGACGGCTTTTTGATTGTTATTCTTCATAATTCAATTTTTCGCGTATTTTATTCTCTAACTCGTCAGCCAGTTCCGGATTATCTATTAACAGGTTCTTGACCGCATCACGTCCCTGTCCAAGTTTGGTGTCACCATATGAATACCAGGATCCACTTTTTTTGATTATTTCAAGATCTACTCCCAAATCAATAATTTCACCTTTCTTTGATATTCCTTGACCATAAACTAAATCAAATTCAGCTTTTTTGAAAGGTGGAGCAACCTTGTTCTTAACGATTTTCACTCTCGTCCTGTTCCCGGTAACTTCATCTCCATCCTTCAGCTGCCCAATTCGACGCACATCAACTCTACATGAAGCATAAAACTTTAATGCATTTCCACCTGTTGTGGTCTCAGGGTTGCCAAACATAACCCCAATTTTCTCGCGTAACTGGTTGATAAAAATTACACATGTCTTTGTTTTACTGATATTGCTGGTAAGCTTTCGAAGAGCCTGTGACATCAAACGGGCTTGTAATCCCATTTTTGATTCACCCATTTCACCTTCAATTTCAGCCTTTGGTGTCAGTGCAGCTACTGAATCAATAACGACTATATCTATAGCTCCTGACCGGATGAGATGGTCGGTAATCTCAAGGGCCTGCTCACCATTATCAGGTTGCGAAACCAATAAGTTTTCCACATCCACTCCCAGTTTTTCAGCGTAAAACCTGTCGAAAGCGTGCTCAGCATCAATAAATGCAGCAATGCCTCCTTCTTTTTGTGCTTCGGCTATTGCATGAATTGCCAGTGTCGTTTTACCCGATGATTCAGGACCATATATTTCGATAACCCGGCCTTTAGGATATCCACCTACTCCCAGGGCAATATCAAGAGAGAGTGAGCCGGATGGGATAGTTGGAATATCCTCAATAGCTTCTCCACCCATACGCATGATGGCTCCTTTTCCGTAGCTTTTTTCTATTTTATCAAGCGTTAACTTGAGTGCTTTCAGGCGTTCCTGATTGTCATTGTTTTCTTTGCTCATATTCAATTCGTGTTGGTATCTGAAAATATAGATGCATTAAGAGAGCTCAAATGGAAAAATTCAGTGCAATTTTATTCAAAATCTGCCAGAATCTGCTCAGTATGTTCCTTGGTTTTTACTTTTGTGTAAATTTTTTCAATAATTCCCTGCTCGTCAATCACAAAAGTCATACGATAAATGCCCATGTATGTACGCCCGGCCATTTTTTTTGTGCCCCAAACGCCATATGCCTCTAATACCTCTTTGTCAGTGTCTGATATCAGAGGGAAGGGAAGATCATATTTCGTTCTGAATTTAAGATGTGATTTCTCACTGTCAGCACTTACACCAACAATAGCGAATCCTTTGGCCAGCAGTCCTTCGTAATTATCACGTAGATTACAAGCTTCAGCAGTACAACCCGGTGTGTTGTCTCTGGGATAGAAATACAAGATAAGCTTCTTGTTTTTATAGGACTCAAGGCTGATTTCTTCCCCACTATGATCAGTAAAACTGAATCCGGGAGCTTTATCGCCAACTTTTAAATGTGTCATATCCTAACTATATTAAGTTAACCAACAAATATATCAACTTATTAACTGTACTGATTATCCGTTATCTGGAAGTTTATTAACAGTTGCTTTCCAAGTTGTCAATAAAATTTATTATTTTGCATCCCCCAAATCGAGAATTGCTTTAAATGAAAGTAGTACATGGGATGGAACAGAATAATGTTAATAAAGATATGCAGCAGAATCCCGAAATAAGGCACTCAGTAGATAAGAAATCTTATCCTGTAAGGCAACTGGTTCTGCATAACGATGAGGTTAACACCTTCGAGCATGTTATAGATTCATTGATTCAGGTATGCCAGCACGATTCAATTCAAGCTGAACAATGCGCTTTTATCACTCATCACAAAGGAAAATGTGATGTTAAAAACGGTAGTTTTGAAGAATTATCACCAATGCGTGTTTCTCTTCTCGACCGTGGATTACAGGTAACCATCGACTGATACATATTCAATGACCTTAGTTGGAATTTTACTACTGATACTCGCCGGAATTGTACTATTCCTGCTTGAGTTTCTTGTTGTACCTGGTGTTACCATTTCAGGTATTGCGGGACTTTTATTTATGGCCGGAGCGGTTTATCTGGCTTTTGATAATTTCGATACCACAACCGGGCTTCTTGTTCTCGCTGCAGTACTGGTAATTATTATCATCAGTTTATTTTTTGCTTTGCGAGCAAAAACCTGGAAAAAGCTTGCCTTGAATACTGATATCGACTCAAAGGTTAGTGAGTTGATGGATGATGGATTCAAAGTTGGTGATGAGGGTGTTGCCCTGACTAGACTTAATCCAATCGGATCAGTATTGATCAATGACCGCAAGATTGAAGGCCATTCTCAAGGACCTTTAATTGTTGAGAGAACTGAGATTGAAGTAATTAAAATTACTCACACATATGTAATTGTAAAACCAAAAGACAAGAAATAAAATGGACACTAATTTAACCTACCTAATTGCTATCATCGCTATCTCCATTGTTGGATTAGCATTGATTCTCTATGTAGTACCGATCGGGCTCTGGTTTCAGGCTTTGATCTCCGGAGTTCGGGTTTCCCTTCTCCAGCTGATCTTTATGCGCTGGCGTAAGGTTCCACCACGACAAATTGTCAACGCGCTTATTACGAGTACGAAAGCCGGTCTTGATTTGCAGCGTGATTTTCTTGAAGCTCACTACCTGGCAGGCGGACACGTACAGCTTGTAGTGAATGCTTTAGTATCGGCTGATAAGGCTAATCTTGATCTTAATTTCAAAATGGCAACAGCGATTGACCTGGCAGGTCGTGATGTGCTTGAGGCTGTTCAGATGTCAGTTAATCCTAAGGTGATCAATACTCCACCAGTAAAGGCTGTTGCAAGAGATGGTATTGAATTAGTTGCTAAGGCTCGTGTTACTGTAAGGGCTAATATCAAGCAGTTGGTTGGAGGTGCCGGTGAAGAAACTGTATTGGCAAGAGTTGGTGAAGGAATTGTATCTTCTATTGGATCGGCTGATAGCCACAAAGCGGTACTTGAGAATCCTGATTTTATATCCAAAGTAGTGTTGGAAAAAGGTCTCGATGCCGGAACAGCATTTGAAATTCTATCTATTGATATTGCTGATATTGATATTGGAAAAAATATCGGAGCTGTATTGCAAATGGATCAGGCAAATGCTGATAAAAATATTGCTCAGGCAAAAGCTGAGGAACGTCGTGCTATGGCTGTTGCTCTTGAGCAGGAAATGAAAGCAAAAGCTCAGGAAGCACGTGCTAAGGTAATTGAGGCCGAGGCTGAAGTACCATTAGCGATGGCAGATGCATTCAGACAAGGGAATATGGGCGTTATGGATTATATGAAACTGAAAAACATTGAAGCTGATACAGATATGAGGGATTCAATCTCTAAACCTCAAAGCAGACCTGATAAACCTAAGTCAGATAAATAGATCAAAGAATCGTCATCTCAGATATGATGTTTTTTAGATGACGAGATGAAGAGCTTGAAAAAGCCGGCAATCATTAATTGGTTGCCGGCTTTAATTTTATTTGATCAATAAGTGAAAAAAGAAAATAATTTGCTCCTACCGGATGAGCATATGGGCCACTCCTATTTCAATACTATTAAGCAGAAACCTGCAATAATATGACCCCGGGGCGTGAGAATTATCCCTTTTCTTAATCGTATACGGGATCAACCATGTACCATTGTATCCGAGTTCGTTTTGAATTTCGTCAACTTTCTGGCCAAGTGGAGAGTATATCTCAATTACTAAATTCCCAGGACCGGTATTTTCAAATTTAAAACTTGCCAGATCAGAGGCTGGATTAGGGTATACTGAGATTTTGCAATTTTCTGAAATAAGATCAGATTCAATTCCGGTAGAACCTATTCGGGGGATATTCTGATCGAGCCAAATCAGCCTTTCATGAATCCATTTTTTTAACCATTCAATTTCATTTTCATAAGTGCCTCCAACGTAATAATTTGGCCACAAAGTGGTGTTCAGAATCGGCCATATTTCAAAATTCCTGATTCTGGATTCCTCAATATAATTTGTTGTACTGTCAATGAAGTTAAAAATTACTGCTTCATTCAAACTGCTGTCGCGTAGTGTATTCCACCGGGTAATGGCCTTTTCTTTGAAATATTCATCCTCTACTATTTTTTCCCACCAGAAAGGATTGATCTTATATCTTTCATTGCAATAGTAATTAAAAAGATACGACCATCCAGAGCTTGAATAGCAAGCACATATATCATAGTTACTCATAGAATAATTAAAATCCCATAGCGGACCCATTTGGAGCAAGGGATCTCGGCTGTCTCTGTCTTTGTGTAGGTACATACTTGAACGAAAGGCATCTGCATCTCTGAAAAGTTCAGCTATCAGGAAAAAATCCACGAAACTGTCAACATTAATCATTTTCCGGTAACCATCCAGTGGATCCATATAGTTCTCGCTTGCCATCAGAGATTCAAAACCTGTGATATATTCCCTTATATAGTTGAATTGTTCAGGAGTAGCCACTTCAGGACGAGGATAAACAAGTACCCATGTCACAGTTTGGTCAATGGCGTTTGAAGGAGGGTAGGGCGAATCCCATGTTTCGTTAGGTACTCCGCTGCCCCGGTCTACCTTTATCAGATATCCACCCGAGAGGCTGTCTGCTTCGTTATCATCATCATCTATTTTAGAGATATTGACACGATCTTTATCTCTTTTTACCTTCTCCATGAAGGCAAAAATGCCCATTTGTTTACCATTCAGAACCACATCAACATACTGGGTTCTGGGAGCCCATTGTCCCAGATTATTACCCATCCAGTAGGCAAGCACATTTTTTATCAGGCTCTTATCAGAATAAGGGCCATACAGAATCCAATCATTCTCTGACGGCATACCAAGGAGAGGGATATTATTATTTTCTCCTACAGAATCCTGGGTTTCCAGCGAATAGGAGATTTTTCCATCATCAACATACATCCAGCGTGAGGAATAACCTCTTTGCTCAATCGCTATATGCCCTTTATATTCATTCGGCAAATCAAAAATGGAGTTGAGTTGCCCATTTTGATTATTTGTCACGGTCATCCAGCCTGAAATCTTGGGCTCATCAGGAATCTCATCACCGTATGTGTCGATCACTATCAAAGGCAGATTGGATGAATAATGAGATTCCATCTGGGTAAACCATTCAGGAACAGGTTTATAGTTGTGGTCGCTTGAGATTACTCCTGCTATCAGATAGAAGTTTGATGACAAATCACGTGAACTTGATGATTCGTTGTGGACCTGGACTGCAAACAGATTATTTCCCGAGAGCAAACTTCCAGCCATCGCGGCTGAATCAATGATAAATGGCTCAGGATATCCACCAGAATACATCTTGGCTTCATGACTTGAGCTTGCACGGGTGTTGTATCCAGGGAATGCATCATTTGCAGGCATATTAGCCCTTGCAATCTCTGTTCCATTCAGGTAAACAACAAAACCATCATCATAATCAGCTATTAAAATAAGTTTTTCAATATCTGGCAAGTCGTCTATATTAAACCATTTACGCATATAAACCGAATAACTACGGGAAATCATGGTTCCATCATCATCATCCCCAAATCCTATACCCCCTGATCCGGTAGGCCATTCAGAATCATCAAAATCCGGATTTCTCCATTCCCCAAGCTGATTATCAACACCTGCTGTTTTAACAGCTAAGTATGCGTAATCCTCATCCGCATGAAAGATGCTTTCGTAATGATCGATATCAGTGGTGGGCATATATACTGGGGATTGAGAAGCAAATAATTGCTCAGCTTGCCAAAATAATATGCAAAGCAGGAAAAAGCTTATGACAGCTTTCGTTAAAATCCGGAAAGACTTCATTTTTTTCGTATTCAGGTTGACATCAAAATACAAATTTTCGTAATGAGAATGAAATTAAGTGGCCATGCTACCCAAAAGTCATGCAAAACAGTCAGTATTATTCTTTTAGCAATGAGGTTTTGGTTTAAAAGAAGTATCTTCAGTGAAGATTTCCCAAACTATAAACCACATTATTATGAGACTAGTATTGATTTCATGCATCGCTGCGCTAATTACAATGAGTTGTACTACAGAATATGAAAGTCTGCTCAAAGTTGGAGAAATAAGCGGTTCAATGACGAAAACTGATATCAGCCCTGTTTATGAAAGGAGCATTGGAGGGAATGATGAAGTTTCTTACGATCTGGACATTGATGATGATGGCAACATTGATATCAGGTTTACCGGTTCAAGTGGAATGCCAGCAAGTGGAAATGAATCACATAGCTGGGATATTTCTTGTGTCAATACTGCTTTTGAATTTGCGTGTGAAGAGATTACTCACACATACAGGAATTGCACACGTGAGGAAGAAGGTGTGACTCATGATATTTTTTATACTGATAAATACCAATATACTTGTACATATACCGATGTGGCCTCAGATCTGACCAAAACGATCTGGTCACCTACAGCGTTCTCATCTGGTGATGTCATTACCAGTGATGGAAAATGGTCTACTGAACCAACTATACTTACTGATTATCGATATTATCATAATTATCTGGGCAATCCGGGAGATACAGATTATGCCACTTATTATGAAGCCTTTGGGAATTGGCCAAGCCTTCAGAATAAATATATACTTATCAGAAAGAACCTTACCGGATCATATCGCTACGGTTGGATTAAAATCTCCTTCATGGGTACTGATTCGATTAAGATTACGGAATTTGCTTTATAGGAGTCCGTTCATCCCCTGGGGATAGTCTATTAATAATAAGTAGCCAATCAGAACTGGCACCCTGGCCAATGGCCTCGTATTTTACCATTCACCAAAGACTCGCTTCTGCCACTGGGACTTGTAATATGCTGTGCAAGTGTTAAAAAGGGCAGCAACAAAACCTAAAAATAAACCAGAAGATTTTGTTTGTCATTTCTATGTATGCAATGTTGGAATTCAGAAGCAGTTAAATGTTCAGTAAAAAAACAAATTATTGGTTTAGATTAGCAACATAATGATAACTTTGAAACGAAACTGAACCAGAACCGACATTGAATATCAGGTCTGTTATTTAGCTGAGCAAATTGGTGTTATGTCAGAAAAAACTGTATCCCAGCCTATTAAATTCGGAACCTTTTTAGGAGTATTTACCCCAAGTGTGTTAACCATTCTTGGTGTGATGATGTACCTGAGATTCGGGTGGGTATTGGGTAATCTTGGTTTACCCCTGACCTTACTCACTGTAATTCTTGCCAGTAGCATTACTTTTGTTACCGGACTGAGTGCATCAGCAATATCCACTAACATGAAGGTGGGTGTGGGTGGAGAGTACTATATGATCTCCAGAAGTCTGGGTATTCAGCTTGGTGGAGCAATTGGTATACCGCTTTTCCTCTGCAGAACATTAAGTCTGACATTATATGCCTTTGGATTAGCAGAATCAATAGCTCCTTTTTGGCCTGCTGAATGGGGAGCTCCTCCGATTCAATTAATGGCTGCATTGATAATATTGTTTGCTACTGCTGTTGCCGGTAAAAGTGCAAACCTTAGTTTGAAAATGCAGTTGCCAATAATGGGGGCTGTAGGTTTGAGTCTGATAGCATTATTCACAGGTGTTTTGACCGGTGGATTTCAGGCCCCTGAAATGGTTGCCAACTACCATCGTTCTGCTCCCGAAGGATTTTGGTTTGTATTTGCAGTTTTTTTCCCTGCCGTAACTGGATTTACGGCCGGAATTGGAATGAGTGGTGATCTTAAAGATTCGAAGAAATCAATTCCAAAAGGCACTATTCTGGCGGTTATCACCGGAACGGTGGTTTACATTTTAATACTTACGGCATTATCCCTTACCTCAAGAGTTGATGGTGAGATGATGGCGAAGATTGATACTTCAGCCCCCCCAATATGGTCAAAAATTGCCTTTTTGGGTATGGTATTAATCTATCCCGGACTCTGGGGAGCAATCTTATCTTCTGCCTTTGGAAGTATTCTTGGCGGACCAAGAGTATTGCAAGCTTTATCTCTTGATAAAATTGCACCTAAATTTTTAGGAAAAACCAGTAGCACGGGGCAGCCAACTACTGCTACCTGGGTAACTGGAGGAATTGCTCTAATGGCCGTTGCACTGGGAGATCTTAACGCAGTTGGAAGATGGGTTACAATTTTTTTCCTGACTCTCTATATTGCAATTAACTTATCGGCGGTAATCGAGAGACTTGTTGGTGATGTTTCATACAGACCAACCATCCAGGTTCATTGGATCATTTCTTTATTTGGCTGCATTGGTGCCGGTGTTGTAATGTTTCTGATAAACCCTGTTGCATGTGTAATTGCCATAACTCTTGAATTGCTTATCTACTCATATCTTAAAAGAAAAGCATTACAAGGCAGCTGGGGAGATGTTCGCGCTGGCTTATGGAGTTCGGTTGCCCGATTTGCTTTGATCAAGCTGAAAGAAAAACAAACTCACGCTAGAAATTGGCGCCCGAATATTATTTTATTTTCATCCAATCCCAAGAGCTTGATGCAGCTAACCCGAATTGCAAATTGGTTCAATCAGAATAGGGGTATAGTAACAGTATGCAGAACTATAATTGGAGAAATTGGGGATACGAATGTTGATATTCAGACAATGCAACAGGAGATTGAGAAAGAATTGGCAGACCAGAAAATAACAGCATTTCCTGAAGTTAATATTGTCTCTACTTTTGAAGAAGGGGTTATTAGTATTATCCAGGCAAACGGGTTCGCTGGTATGCAATCGAATACCGTGATGTTTGGATGGACAGAAGGGATTGACCGGATTCAGAGATTATTGAGAATTGTGCGGGTTGTTTCTGAGATGAAGCGAAACAGCATACTTGCTTTTGTGCCCGAATCAGAAAAATCCTCAACTCATAATCGCATTGATGTTTGGTGGAGAGGAATGCAGAAAAATGGTGATATGATGCTGCTACTGGCTCATTTGTTAAATATGAACACAGAATGGCGACAGGCAAAATTGCATCTGAGAACCATTGTTTCAAGCCAGGAAGAAGTAAAGCCAATGGCAGAAAGGTTGAAAGCTCTGATTGCCGAGTCAAGAATGCCTGCTGAATGTGATGTTCTTTTGAATGACAATAATGAGAATGTTATTGACCTTATGCATGAGTGGAGTAAAGATGCAGATATTGTTTTCTTGGGATTGGCCTTGCCAGATAGCAGGGATAACATGGAATTTGCAGAAAAATTGGATAAGCTTGTTACTGGATTCAAATCCACCATTTTAGTTAGAAATGCAGAATCAACGCAGGGTGCACTGATCGAGTAAGTGAAGGAGGTTGGGAATAGAAATATAGAAGTGTATCGCATTCAGGATCATACTTAGGTGGTGGCCTTTATCTGGATTTATTTTAATTTTTTTGTGAGCTCCATCCGGCAGGTAAAACAAATTAAAGGGATAAAATGAAAATTAAGTTACTCCTATTTAGCTTTTTTCTTGCAGTTCTAACAGGCTGCTCTGATGTAGCAGATAATAAGCTTGAAAATCCTGAATTCAATTTATTTAACAAGTTGAAAATAACTCAAATTCGTCCGCATGGATGGATTAAAACCTTTTTAGAACGCCAAAAAGAAGGTTTAACAGGAAATATTGAAGTTGCTGGTTATCCTTTTGATACAAAAATGTGGGCATGCGAGAAGATTAAAGGTTCAACAAAAGCATGGTGGCCCTATGAGCAAAGCTCTTATTATATTGATGGTGCACACAGACTTGCCTTATTATTAAATGACAAGAAACTGGAAGCGAAAGTTAAATTACAAACCCAATACGTTCTCGACCATATAAATCCAGAAACAGGACGTATTAGTACAAATTTAGCAGACAGATGGTGGCGTTGGCCTTATGCTCAATTTTTCAGAAATTTCATGACCGAATATGAGCTTACAGGCGACCGGAAAATAATTGAAGCGCTTCAGAAACACTATCTGACTTTTAAAGCAGAGGATTTTGCCGATGATTTGGAGCTTGCCAATATTGAAGAGATTTGCTGGTTATATGGAATTACAAAAAACGAGAGATTACTTGATATGGCAGTTGAGGCTTACCGATTGTTTAAATCTGATATTTCTTATAGAAACAGAAGCGAGGGGGAAAATAAGAACGATATGCAATTTGGTTCTGATAGAGTACCTGATATGCATGGGGTGGTGTATCTTGAACTAGTCAAAATTCCTGCTATCCTGTACAGCTATACTGGCAAGAGAGAATATTTGGAAGAAGCTGAGAATGGCATCCGAAAAATGGAAGAGCATCATATGCTTATTTCTGGTTTGCCAAGCTCTACTGAACACTTTAGGGGGATTTCAGATCTGGCCGGACATGAGACCTGTAATACGGCTGTTTTTCCGTACAGTTATGGATATTTGCTAAGGATCAACGGTGATGCTAAATTGGGCGATAAAATTGAAAAAGCAGTTTTCAACGCAGGTATAGGTTCAGTTACTAAAGATTTTAAATCCCATCAATATTTTTCATCTCCAAATCAAATAATAAGCTCTTTAAAATCCAATTTGTACGGACATAATCCGGCAAGAATGATATATGCACCAGGGCATGATGTTGAATGCTGCACTGGAAATGTAAATAGATTCATGCCTTATTATGTTGAGCAAATGTGGTTAAGCTCTCCTGGCAATGGTTTAGTGGCTGCTTTATTTGGACCATCATCTGTAACAGCAAATGTTGGAATAAACAAAGATGAGATTAGAATAATTGAGGAAACAGATTATCCTTTCTCCGAGGAGATTAATTTCAAAATTGAAACAAAAGAAAAAGTTTCCTTTCCTTTTTTCATTAGAATTCCAACTTGGTGCACTACGCCTGAAATATTCATTAACGGTGAGAAAACCAATTTGGATATCAAACAAGGTGCCTTCACTGTTCTTGTCAGGGAGTTTTTAAATGGAGATATAATTACTTTGAAAATTCCTGGTGACATAAAAATTTCTTCGTGGCCCAACAATGAGATTGGAGTTGAAAAAGGTCCTCTTGTTTTTAGTTTACCCGTAAAGATGGAGCAAACAATCGTTGAGGATTACGAGAGGTCAACAAGAGAATTCCCAGCGTATGAAATGTATCCGCAGGATTCATGGAATTATGGATTAGTTCATTCCATATCAGAAATTAGGCTTGAATATCACACAATTGAGGGTTATCCATGGGACAAGGGAAATTCTCCTATTACAATAAAAGTGCCGGTTAAGGCTGTTAATAACTGGAAAATGGTCAGGGTTTATGATGCCATACTTGATGAAGACGTATTCAAAACCCCGGCAATTCCAATAAATCCGATTTTTTCCGAAGATTTAGAATACGTCAATTTAGTTCCTTACGGTGCCACTACACTTAGGATAAGTCTGTTTCCAAAAGTTGACAAATAAACTTTTTGCTTGCAGTTTTACCGGTACGGCTGCTGTTCTTGCTGTTCATCCAGAAGCTCTGGTTCCAGGTGGGTATACTCACCTGGTTTTATCTTTATAAAATTACAACAAACCCTAAAAGTTATACTTCAACTTCATGTAAACCATTGAGTTGTCTTTATACTGCCCAAATCGTCCATTTTCGTCTCCTACAAAGATATTTGAGCCAAGAAGAAGTGAGAAGCTATCATCAAAATCGTATGTAATCTTTGGTCTGATGAGTGCATCTTCATTGCTTAATCCTATGTATGCGAACAGGTCAAGATGTAAAGTCTCACGAAACATATCATAGCGGGCTAAGAATGTCATCGTATTCTGAATTTCCTCATTAATCATATTCTCATCATAATCTAAAACTGTTTCCTGAATGAATTGAGTGCTGAATTTCACATCTTTTATGCTAAAATCCATTCCAACAAGGTAATGCAGGTAGTCTTTCTCAACTAGTGCATCTACTGCAGTAGGATCTTGTGTCTGAAAATACTTACCATTATAGTAAGCGGCTTCTCCGCGTAATACAACACCAAAAATTTCGGTACTAAAGGAACCTCCACCTAAATATAATCTATGGTGTTCAGGTGTAATATTTAGTCCTGTAAGAACCGGGGCGCCGGTCGACATATCAAATTGCTTGTCAACGTGCATTGTAGGATTATCATCCCAGGTGTATCCGCCCATCAGTTCGAAATCAATTTTTGAAGTAAGGGCTGAATATTTTACAAAAACTTCGCTGTTTTCAAGGCTTGGGTTTATTGTTGACTTTGACCAGTCGAAAGCAGGTGGTGCCATAAAATCACGATTAACACTCCAGATAGAGTTAGAAGCAGGCATTATTGTTGGAGTGAAGTTTGGGAGCCATATCACTTCAAGTGTACTGTTACCAATATAATAGTCAAATTTTGTGGCTAGTACACCGGTTCTGATTTCATCGAAATCAGGCAACAAAAATTCAGTGAGATTTAAGGGCGAAACCACGTCTGTAATAAATACGCCATCAGCTTTACCCCAAACCACTTGTTGCTGTCCTATTCGCAGATCAAAGTTCTTGAAATATAAATCGAGATATAGTTCTCTTAATCGTAAATCCAGGCTATCAGCATTATAACTATACAGCATAGGATTAGCTTTAAACGCTACTTTATTCCCGGATTTGCTAATATCCAGATTGAGAGTATTCTGCAGAATCGAAAAATCTCCGGTATCATACATAATTCCAGTATAGCTCCGTGCAAATCCTGAGAAGTCTGCATTCTGTGCTATTGTAAGCTGACTTACTGCTAGCAGTAATATTAATATTAGTCCTTTTGTTTTCATTATCAATTTATTAAAAAGTTAAAATCTTAATTTTTCTGTCATAACACCAAAGCGTATAATATCTATTTTATGGTTAAAATATATGTTATAATAATCCATGCCATGGTATAATTGAGTAAAGAATCCGATATCTTCCAAAAATTTTGGATGATAATAAAATGTAAGGCTCAGGTTGAGCCTGTCCGGAGAAAAATTCCCCCAGTTATTCACGTCTCCAAACATCCAGGTTGTCTGAGCTTTTATTGAAAAACTTGCTTTTTTCTTTATATTTTGTTCACTGCTTGATGGAATTTTAAAAATTGAAAATGTTGAATTCCATCTGTACATGCTATAATTATTACTTAGTTCTTCCTCCGTCAATTTTGAGGGATGAATTTGCAATGATGTACTGAAAAACTGCGCAGCATTATATCTTGTATTATAATTTGTTCTAATTAAGCCCAGCTCCAAATAATTTGTAGAAAAACTTCCGTTTTTAAGGTTAATGTCTCCGTTTTCAAGAAAAAATTCGCCGTCTTGTCCATTGGAATGATGAGCAAATCTCCCGAATAAACTTAAACTATTGACATTACACTTTGGGCTTAATAAATAATACATTGTTATTTGGGGCATATAGCTTGGAGTTCTTACAGGATATGATTCCTCCTGAAACATTCTGACAATAACTTGCGGAGTAATAACTCCCATCAACCTGGAGTCTTCATTTACACGCAAGTAGAAGTTAGGAATCAGATTCCCTTCAAACCATAAAGGCTCAATATTCCCTATATCTGTTGGAAAAGTAATAAAGCTATTCCCTTGATTTGCCCAGGCGATTGTGCTTAGCCCCATTCCCTGTATTGTATCATTCCTTTCTTGCCCACTGCAGGAAACAGAATAAACTATTGAAATAATCACTATGAAACCATATTTACTCATAATTTGTGTTCTTAAGTGTGAACGACTAAGCCAATGCCTGTCAATAGATTAATTACAATCCTCTCGTCATCATTCTCTCGGAGAATTTTGATGCTGAGATACCTGTATTGATCTGTAGGTTGTTAAGTGTGATGTTAGTCTTATGATTCTTTTGCACATTTTTCATCTCAGAATTTGTGATTACCCAAATACCTGATACCTCCTTTACTCCTATTATGCTCAGAATTTTCAACAAATCTTCATCTTCGTCGTAAAACTCCTTTTTAACTCCAATGAAATTTGATTTATTAACCCAAACCAATGTTTTTGAATACATGTAATCCTCGTCTTCAGGTATACTTTCGACTACATAGCATTCTGTGCCATCAATTGTCTCTTCACGCAATAACTTATGTGTATCATCTTCAAGTTTACGTTCACCAAGGTCATCATAGGTAAAATCAGAACCCATAAAGTAATCGCTTTTGCTATCACTTGAGATTCGTTTGGTCTTTTTCAATGCTGGTAGATAGATCCACTGGTCATCACTTTGATCAGAATCATATGCCCAGCTCATGAAGGATGTATTTTTCACATCTGCAGGGGATAGAAAAAACATTATGCTCTTTTCAGTGTCTCCCAGGTCTTTTGTGAACTGCTTAATTTCTCTTATTCTCTGATCACCACTTTTATTTGTAAGTGTCATTGATAAGTCTGCTGTTTGATCGTCGCCTGCTGGGCGGTTATACACTTTCTCAATAATTTGCTTGCCCGTAAGATCCTGGCCCGAAACCTCTGGTCCAAACCCGAATGCAAAACTCATTGCAAGCAACACTGTTGTAATCTGTAATTTTCTCATGATTATTTTTCGTTTATTTATTTCTATTATATTCTTTACTTCTTAGTTCCTATATCCTATTTTCTATTTCCTATTTTCTCTTCATGTAGATATTTGTCACTTTCAACAGAACAAGCATAATTGTCACGGTACCGACAAGGCTCGTAAACATATTAAGAGATACTAATGCGCCCAGCTCTCTGTTTGGTGGAAATACGGAGAAAACGAGAACTAAGAAACCTGCAATTACCACTATTGCATTAAAACTAATTGCCCGTCCTGAATGAGCCATTGTTTGTTGTGCAACAAGAACCTGATTATCAGACTTTGCTGCATTAAGGCGATACTGTTCAATAAAATGGACAGCATAATCTATCCCGATACCAATTGCAATACTTGAAAGAAGTGCTGTTGTGGTATTTAAAGGTATATTCAGGAATCCCATGATTCCAAAGCTTATTAGAGATGTGATTATAATTGGAACAGATCCGATTAATCCAATTTTCCAGTTCTTGAACATTAGTGACAGCAGAACAATAACTATTAATAAGGATAGTACTATACTCTTGATTTGTCCTTCTAAAATCAGATCGCTAAAAATAAGCCCCTTATATCCACTTCCTGCGTAATTCAATGTAACTCCATGCATGGCGAACTCATCTTCATATGAGTCAATTATCTCAATCGCTGAGTTAATCGCTTTTGAATTATCACTCTTAAGCTGGAAAGTAACATTGAGCTTAGCATAATTATAATCAACAACTTTATTGAGGTTTTCAGGATCACCCGACATTTCATACAATAGTAAATACTGGGCAATCATATCCTGATTATCAGGAATTGTATTGAACTCTTCATTATCAGCATTCATCACCTTATTCATTCGCTTCAGGTAATCTGTAAGCGAGAAAGAATTTCCTACAACATCCAGTTCTTTGACCAGTTTGTTTTGCATCTGGTCAGTTAATCTTAAAACCTCCGGGCTTTTAAAGGTATTTGCTTTGTCTTCAGCATCTAAGATCAAATTAAGTGATGTTGTCCCTCCAAAATGTTCGTTTACAAATTTGTCGGTTAGTGCTATATCACTGTCTTCTTCAAATTTATCAAGGAAGCTGGAGTTAATCCATATTTTCTGCATTCCGATAACTGAAAGAACAATAATGGCAATAGTAATAAAAATGGAAACTGACTTTCGTTTTAATATAAGTGCCGCAAAATTAAAAGCAAGAACAGAATCTTTGTTTGCTTCATTCTTCCTGGTTTTCTTAACTTTTGGCAATCCGAAAATCATGATACCCGCCGGAATTAATGCCAGAGAAAATACCATTGCAATCAATACACCAAAAGCTGTAAAAAGACCAAAGTATTTAATCGGAAATACCTCAGATGTAAGTAAAGAAATAAATCCGACTGCGGTTGTAATGGAGGTCATCAATACCGGCTTCCACATATATTTTAGCATATCACTGATTGCTACTTTCTTGGATGCATCAGGATTTTTGCGCAGGAATAATTGCAGATGACTGTAAAGATGAACTGCATAGGCAACCCCGATAGCAATTAGCATAACCGGAATCATCGTTGAAACTGCATATATTGGAATGTTCAATACAGCCATAAGGCCAAATACCCAAACCACACTAAAAAGTACAACTCCCATTGTAAGCAAAGTACTTTTAACACTACGCAAAGTGATAAATAGTACAAGTGTTATAATGAATAGTACTATAGGTACCATTTTTTTCATGTCGGCCGGACCAAGAATTGCCATTGTTCCTTCCACGATCGGTCTACCAGCTACATGAATTTTTATATCTTCTGTTTCATATGATTCTACCAGACTAAGGATCTCCTCATAAAACTCATGGGTAAACACACCATCATTAATTTCTGCAATAAGGATTGTAACAGTTTCATCTAAAGAAACTAAACGACCAAAAATCATTTCGTTCTTTTCAACATTATGCTTTAATTCATTGACCTTTTCTTCAGATTTTGGCACACGTTTGTAGAAGGCTTTAACATCCATTCCATCTTCATTACCAACAATATTATCGGCAGTATATAAAGATGTTACATCAGCTTTATCAATCTCATCCATCTTCTGAAGTCTTTTGGTCAGCTGCTTTAAAGTATCCAGTGTTGCGGCATTGAAAATTCCATTCTGATTTTCTATTGCTACAATTATTCCATCATTTATTCCAAACCATTCCTCTGCCTGGTCGCTGTATAGAAACGCCGGATGGTCTTTTGGCATGTACTCGTCAAGGTCTGTTTCCATCCTTGATTTGTCTTTCATTTGCATGAAAAACAGTGCACTAACCACCATAATTACAGCTACTACTGCCCATGGTGCTTTTAAAAGGTTTCTCAATAATTTCTCCATTACTATTATTCTTGTTAATTAATATTCACTAACTTATATTTACCATAAACTCGCTCAAAAGCAAGTTTTGAATTATTTAATAATTAAATGTTTAATTGACTCAATAAGTTTCTTTCCTTCTTCGGGTAGATTGTAAGTATGTCCCGAAAACTGCCATCTCTTAACGAAAAGCCGCAAAGTTCCAGTAATAATTGTTGACAAATGATCTGCCTCAATATCCAGACGTATCTCACCATTTTTCTGTCCAACAGATACAATCTCTGCCAGAATCTGATGATTCTTATCGATAACCTTAGAAATCTTATCAATTAGCACAGGATCATTTCTAAAAATTTCTTCAGAAAAAATTACAGCAAGCAATGATGGCTTTGCTGAAAAATGTGCAAAATGCTTAGTAAACAAATGAGCAATTTTGTCTAAAGATTTGTCTACATTCTGCATCTCCCTCTTAAATATATGTTCTGTATTATTGTTGAAATGATCAAGTATTGCAATCAGGATATCTGTCTTGCTATCGTAATGTCTGTATATAGCAGGCTCAGTAATACCTATTCTTTTTGACAAATTTTTTATTGTCAATCCTTGTATCCCTTTTTCGCTAATCAGCTCCAGGGCTACCTCAATTATTTCCTTTTGTCTTTCTGTCTGCATATCGTCATCATATTTCTCAAACCGCTACAAAGTTAGTGAACATTAACTAACATGCAACTATTTTTGTGTTTTTTTTAAACATATTCTCCCCTGGCTACCTTAATCGGAATTACCGATCACAACACAAAGCACCACATTAACAGGCTATTACACTTGAATTTGCATAATTATTCGTAATCATTAGCAAAGTTAGTGAATATAAACTAACTTTGCTGCATATTCATGAGGATTACATTAATGGATTACAGTGTTATGAACAATGAAGCACAGAAACAGAGGCAAAAGATTATATCGCTTGAGGAAGCATTCAATATCGAAATTGTAAAAAGTGAACGTTTACGAGCAATAATTCTGATTGGGATTTTGGCGATTGAAGCGTTATTCTTGTTGCTAATCTATTCATTTTACCAGAATGAGTATTTATTAATGTTCAAGAGTCATATTGCCATTTATGCCATTCTGATTTTTACAAGCATAATGATAGTATATGAGTCTATCGTTCTATATTTGCTTGGCAATAGGAGTAAATTCATTTTTGTTCATCCAAAGTTCTTTGGGTACATCAATAGCTTTTCAGAAGTTACCTTGCTCAGTATTCTGCTCATATTTATAGTCGAATATTCAGACCAGACAATAATTCTATTGGCACCTGCAGCATTAACCTATTTTGTATTTATTGTTCTCTCTACACTCAGGCTGAATTTCAAATTATCAATATTTACAGGAAGCCTGGCTGCTATTGAATACATTCTAATATCGATATACTATTCGACCTATTTTACAAGTGTACCTGTGGATGCTGCTCACCCAGATCTGTCAGGTATGCAATATATTGGACAGGGATTGATTATGATAATTACCGGAGTGGCAGCTGGTTTTGTTGCTAATCTTATTAAAAAGAAGATGAGTGTATCATGGAAGAGCATTGAAGAAAAAAATGAGGTAATCGACTTATTTGGACAGCAGATATCACCACAGATTGCTGATAATATTTTAAAAAATCGCAACGAACTGTCGGGAGCAAAAAAGCACGTTTGTATTATGTTTCTTGATATTCGGAAGTTCACACCTTATGTTGAGCGGCACCAACCTGAAGAGGTTGTTACCTACCTGAATACTCTGTTCGGTTTCATGATTGATATCGTACAATCTCATCACGGTGTAATCAATCAATTCCTGGGTGATGGGTTTATGGCCACTTTTGGCGCTCCGGTTTCAATTGGAGATATAAGGCAACATGCCACAGAAGCATCGCTTGAGATAATTAGTAAAATGAACAGTGAAATTGTCAAAGGGAGCATACCTGAAACTCGTATTGGCATTGGACTTCACTATGATGAAGCCATTACAGGTAATATTGGTTCATCAATTCGTAAACAATACTCAATTACTGGCAGAGTGGTAGTAATGGCCTCAAGGATTGAACAGTTAAACAAGGAAATTAATTCACAGCTACTTATATCTAAAGAGGTATATAATCAATTAAATAGTGCAACTCAAAGTGTATTTACAGGGATAGGAACATCAAATATTAAGGGAAGCACAAGGCCAGTATCATTATACAAACTGGAAGAAATGAATTCACAAGTGATAAAAAACAGAGATTATGAAGATTAATTCAGAATTACTTAAAGAAATCGAAGAATATGTTAGTGATCTTATACTAAGAGAATCGTCAGAATTTCTGAACTATCATACTGTTGCCCACACAAGGCGAGTAGTACAGAATGCCGAGATTATTGGGATTCAGGAGAATCTTAATGAGGATGAAATGAATATTCTCCTGGCAAGTGCCTGGTTTCATGACACAGGATATATCAAAAAATATCAAGGACATGAGCAAGAGAGCGTGATAATTGCTGAGAATTATCTAAAACTCCTTAAAGTGGATGAAGACATCAGAGAAAAGATCTCTGAATGTATCATTGCAACAACTTTTCCTCAACTGCCGGAGAATAAAATATCTGAGGTACTGTGTGATGCTGATCTTATGCATTTTGGGAGAGAAGATTATTTTGAACTTGCCGAAAAATTAAGACAAGAATTTAATAATGCCGGTGTCAGAAAACTCAAGAAAGTTGAATTTGAGCAACTGTCAATCCAGTTATTGAAAGATCATACCTATTTCACCTCTTACTGTCTTGCAGATATCACAAAAACTAAAGAGAAGAATATTAAACTTCTACAGGAAAGTCTGTTAAAGCGACAGCAGAAAAAGAAGGCAGCACTATCTAAGGCCAACCGTTATTCACGTGGTGTAGACTCAATGTTTAAGCTTACAGCCCGTAACCAAATCAATCTGAGCTCAATTGCCGATAATAAATCCAATATTCTTATTTCACTCAATGGTATTATTATTTCATTGGGTTTAGTAGCAATTGCCAGCAAGTTTAAGGAAGAACCTGCCATTATTATGCCTACGGTTGTTTTCATAGTATTTAGCATGTCAACTATTATTCTTGCCATTTTATCGACTCGACCAAATATCTCCTCCGGGAAGTTTACCAAGGATGATATCAAACAAAAGAAAGTCAATATGTTATTCTTTGGCAACTTCTATAATATGGAATTGGACGAGTACGAATGGGCAATTAGAGAAATGATCAATGATGATCAGTATTTGTATTCAACGATGACAAAAGACCAGTATTCTTTGGGAAAAGTGCTAGCTAAAAAATACAAATTACTGAGATGGGCCTATAATATTTTCATGCTGGGAATAGTGGTATCAGTTACTGCCTTCTTATTGGTATTTCTGAACATGTAGACCTTAGTGATGATAGATCTAAAATATAAACGGATGAAAAATCAAGAAAAATTATTAGCAATAAATAATCAAATTGATGAAATATTAGAGAAATCCAAAGTTCTGGAGACTCGTTATTCTGATTTGATTGCCAAGGTTCACCCATCTTATCATGAAAGCGCTTTGAACCTGATCCATTATCTATCCTTCAGGAGTTTTGATATTGATGAATTACAAGACCAGTTGAGATTCATGGGTTTGCCAGATCTGTCAAATATTGAAGGGCATGTCATGAAAAGTCTTCTCGCAATTAAAACTATTATTAATCATTTACGAGGACATAATGTAATTGAAAAGAAAAAAAATATTATTTCAATTAAGAAGAGTGAGAAATTGCTGCGCAAGAATACGAAGGAATTATTCGGTTATAAATCAAAAAAACGACGAACGAGAATAATGGTCACTCTACCATCCACGGCCGCAGAAGATTATTCCATGGTAAATCGTTTAATCAATTCAGGAATGAATAGTGCCAGAATCAATTGTGCACATGATGATCCTGAAGTCTGGGGAAAAATGATAAACAATATAGACAGGGCCAATGCGGCATTGCAAAAGAATTGTAAGGTAATGATGGATCTTGGTGGACCAAAATTGAGAACAGGCCCAATGAAACCGGGTCCCAAACTAATTCATGTCAAACCAGAACGTGATCAGCTTGGCAAAGTTACCAAACCTGCCAAGATATGGATTGCACCTCCTGAGATTCCTCCGCCTGACAATTCTGCAGATGCAACAATTCCTATTAGCGAAGAGCTGATGAAAAACATAAAGCGTGGAAATACCATCAGTTTTATTGACTCACGAAAAAAGAAGTGTGAAATTATTATAGAAAGAAAGCAGGGTGATGGGAAATGGGGAATATGTAATGATTCTGCATATATAGAAACTGGAACAGAGCTTAAACTGCACAAAAAGGCTGATGATGGGGATGAAAAGATTTATGTAGATGAGTTATTGCCTTTGGAGCAATTTATCACACTTCACATTGGAGATAAATTGATTTTGCATGGTGATCAAATAGCAGGAGAACCCGCACGGCATGATGAAACCGGGAAGATTTTACAACATTCCCATGTTTCATGTACTCTTCCAGAGATCTTTAAGTTCGTCAAAAATGGTGAACCCATTTTTTTTGATGATGGTAAGATTGAAGGAATTATAGAGGAGGCAAGCAATGAATTCTTACTGATAAATATTTTGCATGCACGGAATACCGGAAGTAAACTGAAATCAGATAAGGGGATCAATTTACCTGTGAGTGATTTAAAGGTAAGTGGCTTAACTGTTAAGGATGAGAAAGATATAGAATTTGTTGCAGATAATGCCGATGTAGTGAATTTATCATTTGTCAATGATGAAAATGATGTTCAACAATTGATGGACGAGTTAAGCAAATATAACAGTTCTATAGGAATTATTTTAAAAATTGAGACTCAAAAGGGCTTTAATAATTTACCGAGTATTCTCTTAAAAGCTATGCAAACTTATCCTATTGGCGTCATGATTGCTCGTGGTGATCTTGCGATAGAGACAGGATGGAAAAACTTTGCCAGTATACAGGAAGAGATCATGCGAATTTGTGAATCTGCCCATATCCCAGATGTTTGGGCAACACAAGTATTGGAAAGCCTTGCCAAAAAGGGAGTTCCAACCAGATCAGAAATCACAGACGCAGCTTTGGCTCAACGGGCAGAATGTGTGATGCTAAATAAGGGAGTTTATATTGATAAAGCAGTTAGAATGCTTGATAAGATTCTAAGAAGAATGCAACGTTTTCAGAAAAAAAAGGAGACAATGCTGCCAAAACTTTCTGAAACAGATAATTTAATGATATCACATGATCGCTTCGACGTTTAAAATAATATTTCTAATCCTAATGATTAGCCAGTTTCAGTCTGCATTGACTCAAACCAAAACTCCTATTGAGGATGCGGTTTACCAGTCAAATGCACAGCAGTTAAGTTCGTATAGTATTTTATTCACAGGTAATACCGCAAAAGGAACCCTGGATGAGGAATTGTTTGAAGAATGGAATGAAGCCAGTCAGGATTCAGATGACCTCGCATATCTTATGCTTGGAAATATTTATGATCCTGAGAAAAGGGATGTATCTAAAAAACTTCTTCAGAATGGGAAGTATCCAATGTTGCTGAGCCCCGGCGAAAAAGAGTGGGCAAATGGCAGTTCTTTAGGAAAAAAGATGATTAAGGATATTGAGGAGGAACTCGAAAAGGAATATCAAGGCCCTGTATACAGGCCTGATGCCGCTTGTCCGGGACCAAAGGAAATCGTTTTAAGTGACCATTTGGTTGTTATTCTTATAGATACACATTGGTGGGTACATAAGTTCGACAGGCGTTATAATAAGTGCGGCATTGAAACCAGTGCTGATATTTTGATTTTGATTGAAGATGCTATCAGAAGACATCATACCACGAAGCATGTGCTTATTGCCGGACATCATTCGCTTAAGAGTTATGGTAACAGTGGTGGGTATTTTTCACTTAAACAATCAATATTTGAAGCTCCTTATACACTATTCAGGAAATTGCCAGGAACCCGAAAAGATAGTCATCATCCAGATTTTAAGGGATTTCGTGATGCAATGTTATCAATCCTAAAGAAATATCCTGATTTGATTTACGCCTCAGCTGGCGATGCTAATTTGCAGTATTTTGCAGATAATGAGGCTCATCACATTGTCTCAGGAGCCTTTTCACAATCTGAATTTGTTCGTGAAGACTTAGCTGAATTTGCAAGCTCTGAAAAAGGGTTTGCACGATTGAATTTCTCCTCTGATGGAGATTGTAATTTAATTTTCACAAGTACTAAAGGGGAGATTTTTAGAAAAACTATATACAAGAAGTCATTTATTAGTGATGTTATGCACGAGGATGTTGCAGTGTATCAGGCAGATAGTATAGTGATTAATGCTAGTAGCAGATATAACATGAAAGAATCTGCGTATTTCTGGATGGGTGAAAATTACCGTGACATTTGGGATACTCCTGTTAAAGTTCCGGTATTTGATTTAGGAAGTAAAAAGGGTGGATTGCAAATCCTTAAGAGGGGAGGTGGACAGCAAACATTGTCGCTCAGACTTCAGGATAAAGCCGGAAAACAGTATGTATTGCGCTCACTTGAAAAGAATGTCGAAGGTGTGCTTCCGGGTGAATTCAGGAATACCCTGGTATTGGATGTGGTTCAAGATCAGATATCTGCATCCAACCCCTATGCTGGTTTAGTGGTAGCAAAATTGGCAGAGGATGCTGGAGTTTTTCATGCAAATCCCGAGCTTGTGTATATTCCCGATGATCCACGCTTTGGAATATACAGATCCGATCTGGCAGGACGACTTTATCTTTTTGAAGAACGACCTGCAAACGACAGAAGTGATGTGGCTGGTTTTGGCTTCTCTGAAGACATCATCTCAACTGATGAGATGATTGAAAAAATTTTCGATGATGAAGATCATTTTGTTGACCCTGATGCCACACTCAGAGCCAGATTATTTGATATTCTTATAAATGACTGGGACAGGCATGATGACCAATGGAGATGGGCTGGTTTTAAAATGGGGGAGAAAACAATTTACAAACCAATCCCCAGAGATCGTGATCAGGCTTTCTTTGTAAATGAAGGAGTATTGCCTTGGATCGCCAAACGAAAAACTTTGATACCGAAGATTCAAGGATTTGATGATTTCACTGAAAATATGGAGGGACAAGCTTTTAATGCTCGTTATTTTGATCGGACTTTTCTGATTCATAGCAAATGGAATGATTGGCTGGAACAAATAGACATACTTAAATCATTGTTAACACATGAACGGATTGATGAAGCAGTATTGAATTTCCCTGAAGAAGTTCAAGCATTATGTGCAGATCAAACAGCAGAGATATTAAAAGTCAGGCTTGAAAATCTAGAGCCAATGGCCAGGGAGTTGTATTTGTCTCTTGCAAAGGAGATCAGTATTACTGGTACAAATGAAGAAGATCTATTTGAAATAATAATACCCAATGACACGACAATCCGGGTCAAAGGCTTTCACCGTAAAAAGGATAATAAGAAGGGAGCAAAAATTTATCATCGAGAATTTTACTCGTCTGAAACTAAAAAAATCCGTATTTATGGGTTTGATAAAAAAGATCATTTTCACATTGAAGGGAATGAGAAAAACAAAATTGACCTGATAATTATTGGAGGTGCTAGTGATGATAATGTTACATACGATGGAACAAGGAAACCTGGTTTTCTTACTATTTATGATAAGAAGAGCACCGATTTATCCTCTCGCTTAGAAAACAGTATTATAAGCATTTATAATGATGATGAATTGAAATATGACAGAGAAGCTTATAAATATAATATTGTTTTTCCAGGTTTATTCACAGGCTATAATCAGGATGATGGTATTTTCTTGGGAGGGGGTGCTAATTACAGGAAGTTTTCGCGCTACAATTATCAAGAGTATGAGGTCTTAGCGAGTTATGCATTGCTGACAAATGCGTTTAAAATTCATGTAGCAAATAAATATGTTTATCCCTTAAAACGATTTCAAATTGGAATAATAGCTGATTATAAATCACCAAGTTATACAAATAACTATTTTGGAATGGGCAATGAAACTCAATGGCAGCGTGCAAAATCTGAAAGAGAATATTACAACATAAGAATGAGCGAAAAGTTTCTTAGGACAGATTTAATTAAGCTGATCGGCAAAGATGGAGATCATCAGGCCGGACTCAGTTTCTTTTATAAAAATACTCATGTCGAGGCAACTCCTGATCGTTACGTATCAGATTTTTCTAAAAACGACCTTGATCATGTTGACCTTCAGGAAAACTCTTTTGCAGGATTTTCTTTGAACTATAAGTTAAGCACCATACCTCAGGCCAATAAGAAAGAAGAAAGTGATTTTGGGGGTGGTAATATGTTCCCCACCAGAGGAACTCTGCTGAAGACAGAAGTTTCACATTTTCAAGGTTTAAATTCCAATTCAACAAATTTCACCAGGATATCAGGGGAGTGGACTTCTTATCTGAGCTTTTCTCAGCGTCCGCGTATTGTTTATGTTGCTCGGCTAGGTGGCGAGAAGCTTTTTGGAGATTATGCTTTTCATGAGGCTGCTACGCTAGGACAAAAAAGCAACCTACGGGGATTTCGACTAACAAGATTTTATGGCGATGCTTCTTTCTACCTTAATACTGAAGTACGTATCAGGGTTAAAGAATTTAAAACATACATTTTAAATGGCACTGCCGGATTGTTATTATTCAATGATGTAGGTCGTGTATGGCTAAATGGTGAAAACTCCAAAGTTTGGCATGACGGCTATGGTTTAGGTTTGTGGTGGTCACCTTTTGATATGACAATATTTAGTGTTTCATATGCAAGAAGTACTGAAGATAGTCTTATTAATTTTTCTTTAAAGTATCAATTCTAAGATGAGAATTAAGTTGTTGTTATCAGGTATATTCATTTTATTTTTTCTTTCAGATGATCTTTTTGCAGGTTCAAAAATATACCTGATCAGACATGCTTCTGTGCAGATTGAAAACCCGGGATGGTGTAACGTAGAAGGAGCTCTCAGTTATAAGGAGGAATACAATACATCTCAGATATATGCTTTTGATGCTGAAGTGGTGTTAAACAGAATTTCATATCATGAGACTTGTGATACTGTGTTTTGCAGCCCGCAACTAAGAGCTGTTCAAACGGCTAATCAGCTATTTAATGATGATGTAATACTTAAAATTGATGAGAACCTGCGAGAACTTGATTATCCGATAATTTTATTGCCTCTTGTTAAGCTTCCAATTCGTGCCTGGCTGGTTATTTCCCGATTCTCATGGACAGTTTTAAACAGGCATAATGAAAAACCTTCTTACAATCAGAGAAAGACGAATCTAAAAGAGTTCTCAAAGGAATTGGTTGCTCATGCTGAAGAAAATGGAATAAGCATTGTAATAGCACATGGAATGGTGAATTTGGAGTTAATACGAATACTCAAAAAGCAAGGATGGAAATTTGAACAAAAGGAAGGACTTAGTAATCTTGCCGTAAACTGCTTGGTCAAATAATGAAAAAGAATTTTATTCTAGGACTGTCATTATTTGCTTTTGTAGCCTGCAATTATCAGGAGGGTAGCCAGCAGCCACTTCCTGAAGGGATGCAAGAAGAAGCTACAGTGCATTATGATTTGGATAATCCTGATATAGTCTATGATCTACCTGCTAATCTTAATGAAATCTCAGGAATATCAATTTATCAGGAAAGTAAAATTGCCTGTATTCAAGACGAGCATGCGATTATCTATATCTTCTGTACACAGGAGGAAAAGATTTCATCAATAATTGATTTTGGTAAAAGTGGTGATTATGAAGATCTTGCTGTGCTTGGAGAAAATGCTTATGTTCTGAGAAGTGATGGTGCTATAATAATGATTAACAACTTTGAGGATAATCAAAGAAAAGTTATTGAAATAGAAACCCAGCTGAAGGCAAGAAACGATACAGAAGGCTTGGTCTACGACATAAATACCAATTCACTTCTAATCGCCTGTAAAGAGTCTCCCTCTCTGATTACAAAGAACCATTATGAAGGATTCAAGGCGATCTATAGATTTGATCTGAAAAACGATAGGCTTATTGAGGAGCCGGAATATTTGCTTGATCTTTCATCTATAGATAAGGTGAAAAATACTGGTGCAGTTGAGAAATTCTTCATTCAAACAGCAAGAAAGCTTAACCTTACTTCCAGCGATAGTAATTTTTCCCCTTCAGGGATAGCCATTCATCCTTTTAATAACAATGATATTTATATAATCTCCAGTGTTGGGAAATTATTAATTATCATGGATAAAAAGGGTCTTATAAATAATATCATAGAATTAGATCAAGGCTTGTTTAATCAACCTGAAGGGATTTGTTTTTCTAACAATGGAGATTTGTTTATCTCAAATGAAGGTGGTTGTGGCGTAGCCAACATACTGAAATATAGTTATTTATAGAAGATAATTTTGCACTTTCTATACGTGTCAATAGTGATGATTTTGACACATGGGCCGGCATATCTAAATTGTGGATCGGGAAACAAATATGATCTATGTGTAGAATATACTATAGATCATCCCGGTCAATCTTATCGCTATACTGATCAATGACTTCTGTTTTATTCCAGCTTTTCACTACATTCAAATAGTCAATTGCATCTGCAAAACCTGCTTCTTTGTATGCCAGGTAAACTTCGATATACCCTTCAGCAACCCCATCAATCTCTGAGGCAGTATAATTACCGGATTCAGCCTCAAGTTGTGGAATGTTAAGAATGGTTCCTTCGGATAAGACATCCGGATTTGTTAGTTTGTCAGCATTGGCATGATACAACAAGGGCCACAGATCGGTCTGTCCGTAATGCTCAAATGCAAGAGCCATCAACTGATCTCCCGGCTTGGTTGCATAACTTTCTGCAACCATGGCTTCTTCCTCCGTAACATCTTCTTGTTCTTCTTCAACAGCTTGTTCTTCCCCCTGTTCAATAAGGGCAGGCTCAAGTACATCTGATTCTTCTACCTGGTCTTCAATCACCTGTTCTGTTGATGTCTCGTCAGTTGTTGAACCTTCTTCATTCGTTTTCCAGGGCTGTATGATAATTACAACTACCAGGATAATTGCCAATAAAACAATCAGGATCCACCAAAATGGCTTCATCTTCGGCTTTTTTGGTTCATCCTTTGTCGCTGGCTTTTCTGCAGCAGGTTCGACTTTTTGCACAGCAGGTTCTGCCTTCGGATCAACTGTTTTAACGCTTCGGCTGGCTGTTCTTTCTGTTCTTCCAGAAGCTCTGGTTTCAGATGGGCATACTCACGGTTGATGAATTCCCGTAAAGATACATTGGGTTTAAACAGGATGCGATTGTGTGCAGCGATCTCAATGGGATCTCCCGTTTGTGGATTTCGTCCCTGACGGGCTTTCGTCCATTTTAAGCGGTATCGGCCTAGTCCTCTGACGGTAATATGTTGATCTTGTTGCAGCCCCTCAGTAGTGGTCCGAATCATTTCATGAATCAGTTTGTCAACAAGGTTCTTTGGCCGTCCTGTTTTCTCAGCGATTTTGTCAACCAGCTCTTGGTAAGTCATTTTATTATCCATGACGCACCTCCTTGTTAACAGTTTCGTTCAATTTTTGACTGGCACGGAATTGAACAATTTTTTTCTTTGGGTATCGATAGTATCTTTTCTCGGTGGGATTAAATGATTTTCGCGGGTGAGTCATTCGTGCCTGAAACGATCCGAGAGATGGTAAATTGATACGATAACCTTGATCCAGTAAGTCTTTGATGACTTCTACAGATCCTTCGAGTAAGACTTTGGTCTCTTCCTGAGTAAGGTCCAAAGTACTCGCTATTTTGGCAATTTGGTCTGAACTTGTCATAGGTGTGTAAATTCGAAGGTTTATGTATCTGAAATATAAGCATATAATTTAATTTACACAATAGTTAGTTCCTCCTGACAAATTGAGTCATCTAAACTTGTCGATAGTAAGTCACTGATTCCAGAGTATCATAAAAGATATAGAATAAACCACTTTACGAGTGAGCAAATTGAGAACTATCTTATGAGTCTGTATAACTAATTTTACAAAGTGAAGGTCTATTCATATTTATCTTAAGAGCATCCATTCTTTACTGCAATTCTTTTTTCAATTATAAACAAAATTGAAGTTATGAATTTCACCATTGAGATCACTCATCCCAACAAGATCATTCTTTACTAAATATCCAGATAGTAATTCTAAAGGACAGTGCTCATCCAAATACAAATAAATACTCCAGTCCTCAATCAGAATATTTACAATTTCAGTATTCTTACTATTTGACGATCGTTTCCTAATCCCAACTCCAACAGATAGATACCAGGCGTAAGCCCTTCGAGCGAAAGTTCTGTGCTCCCGAATCCCTCCTTGGTAAACAATTCAATGCCAGCCACTGACCTTACTGTAATTCCATATGACATTGATTGGTTTTTGGTCTCTATGAAAAGTTTGTCTTTGACCGGATTAGGATACACCTGAAATGTGAAATGGTAAGGGATAATTTCCAAGCCAGAATTACCTGGGATTGCAGATTTCCAAACACCACAACTGTAATGACTCACATAAATATACCCATCGGATAAGACAAGTTTATTCTCGATAAATGAAAAAGGCAATCCCTCGTTAAATGGCTGCCATGACAAGCCCTTATCTTCAGAATAAAAAACACCATTGTCAGTCGCTGCAAAAAGTGTTGTATTGAAGATTGCGGTTGAATTAACATATTGTTCAGTTAAGTAATCCAACCGAAGGTCCCAGTTTTCTCCGGCGTCGGTTGAGACCCATACTCCGTTATTGGAGCCACAAAGTATCAGATTGCCAGAAGCAGAAACTGAATTTATGGTATTTGGATAAGGGCCAATGTCGGTTTCTGACCATGTTGCACCATTGTCATCGCTTATGAGCAATGTGTTGTTATTACTAACCATGTAAATTTTCCCATGGTCAAATGCAATGTCCCATATTGCAACATTAGTTAAGCCCAAGGATTCCCAAGAGGCTGAAATTGAATTCCATTTAAACATCTCCGAATGGATATTGGGATTATTCGAATGGGTAGCCGCCAATACCAGTGATTCATCTGAAAATAAAAGATTGACCATTGCATCTCCCAAGCCCTGGTTTTTTAATTCCCAATGAATTCCGCGGTCTTCTGAAATAAATACTGAGCCCTCCTGATCAGTGGCAAAAACACCTTGATCGCTAACTGCCAATTGACCGACACCCCCATTAGAAAATCCTTTTAATTCCCAATATTCTCCCTCATTATCTGACAAATAGAGACCATGATCTGTTAATAGCCAAATAGAAGAACCATGGATGACAAAATCATGTGTTAATTCAGAAATGAAAAATGTAGGTTTCCAATCTATAGAATTCCTATCAGTAAAAAAGGTGCCAACTTCGTAACTGCTTATTAGTAAATTATCTTCTGTAAAAGCGATGGATGGAAAATAATCCAGGTATTCCCAGTCTATTTGAAAGGATGACCAATTTTCACCTTCATCAGGAGAATGATACATCAGGCCGTTTTGGTTTAGCAAATAAATATTGCTCTGATAAATTGCAGCAGACATGTAAAGGTCATCTGGAATGTCTAAACCTGAAAAACTCCAGGTGTTACCTAGGTCTTCTGACACAGCAACCCCGGTATCAGTCAAGGCAAAAAGCTTTGTGGAACCGGGGAGAATTCGAAAAACTTCAATTTCAGTTGTCGAGTTGTTCCATGTCATTCCTAAATCATCAGAAATTTGAATTCTGGGGGCAGGGAAGGACAGGGCAATCAAGGTGTTATTTTTTTCTACCAGTTGAATTATTAATTTATCCTTCAGAGAAGTTGGCTGCCATTCCCCGGTATCTGGCCAGTATTTATAGACACCATCCGATGTAGCAGCAAAAAACACATCATCCACAGCTATCACTGCGTTAAGGTCCATTTCGTACATTGTAGGTGTCGGCAGACCAAGACTCATATCCTGCCAGTCATCCCCTTTATTGGTTGAAATAAATATCGCCGGCTCTCCCAAAACATTATATCCGCCTGCCAGTATGAATTCCGAATTAACAAATAGGGTCGGGATAATATAGTCGCCCAAACCCAATAGTTTCCATGTGTTTTGCCCATCCGACAATAGGTATAATCCCCCATATCCTGAGGAAGCATAAACGTCGTTGTTGTAGGTATGAAGATAGGCCCAGCCAGTTTGTAATAGTGGCACCTTTACAGGTTCCCATTGTGCATTCGCAAAGCATGCAGATAGAATAGCCAAATAGGCTATTAAAAATAGTTTTTTCATGTCGATAAGGTTATGATGGTTCATGTAAAGTTAGTAATTGAGTTGGACTAATACAAACAAAATCAACTATTTGGCTGAATGACTAGGTTGACATAGCCTGTCATTTCTTCTTGTCAGGAGGAGAATTAGCCCAGATTAGATTAGACTCGCTTAAATCTGAATAGGGCAAGATAAAACAGGTCAAGGCATTTGATAATAGAAGCTATTGATTGTTATGGGTTTTGAAGGTTATTTAACTCAAACTAAGATTTTAGCAAACTTTGACTAATATTTGACTTAAAATAACAAAACCACCAGTGTTTACTGGTGGTTTGAGTTAATCTTGTCGGGGTGGCAGGATCTTCGATTTACACTTAGACAGCTGTAACTGATTGATTATCAATACTCAATTTTCTATTTATTGGCACCTTTTCTCCCGTATTTCTCCCGGCTAAATCGCCTAAAAAGCCCGCCAGTAGCGGGATGTAGAAAAAGGCCCTTTTTTCTATTGTTCGTTTTTACTTAATTACGTTAAGACAGATTGTATAATAGTTTAGTAACATTAAAAAGTGCTTGTTGCCTGATTCATAATAATACTTGTAATCACAACTTCTTATTTCCATATTTTACTGTAGATTCAAGTAATGAATTGTACTTTTCAAGTAATAAAGTGTACTTAGAACTAAGCTCTGAGTGCTTCTTTTCAAGCCGCTTCTCCTTAATTGATTGATCATTATGAAAGACACGGAAGCTCTCGAATATGTCAAATTCCAGAATCAGGCTAATCCTTTGGGCTAATTCAAAATCGATACTTTTTCGAGACTCAAGGCTGGTCACATTTTGAGGACTACAACTTAGTTTCCTTGCAAAGGCACTTTTTGTTAATCCCCTTTGTTCTCGCTGATCCCGGATAACTTCTCCCACCAACTTTGCCATGTCAATTCTGTTTCATGAGTTTAATAATCTCATCTTTCGCCTCAATAATTCTTTCCATCTCAGAAATGATTTTATCCTTGGTTTCATATTTGGAATTGGATCCTGTCTGACTGTAATACATCTCACCCTCTCCGGTCAATAGCCACCGGGCATTTAGCTCTTTATGAACCTCAAGAATATTCTGAATTGATTTTAGGCTGATGCCTGTTCTTCCGTTTAGTACCTGTGAAACAGCTGATTTGCTAATCCCCGCCCACATGGCAAGTTCTTTTCCAGCAAATCTGTTGGCTTGCATCCACTGTCTAACACGTTGATTAGTTCCGACTTCTTTCATGTTTATAAAAATAAGTTAAGGAATGCTTGAATTACATTTAGCGGAGCACTACATTTATACTCACTTAGAGCCTACTTTACACTCGCTTTACGCTACTAAAGTACTCCAATTTCCACCTTTTACAAACCTTTTTAGGAATTATTGCATGAATAACAAACAGTTAAAGAAAGTTAAACAATCTCTTCCCAGAGGTTATCGAAATTTAATTAGCAAAGAAACAGGCTTTTCAGTTTCTCACATTGATCATGTTCTTGCCGGTAGGCGATTCAATCAATCCATTGTAAATGCAGCCATCGATTTACTAGAGAAACACTTTGATTCAATTGAAGAAAGCTCAAAAAGAATTAGTCTGGTATTGATAGACTTGGTACACCACTGGTTGAGATTATCCATGAAAAAGGCATTTTTGATGCTGAAATATCTGAGAGTGGATCAAAATGCCATTTTCTGATTTTTCTATTGAATGCTTCAAATTTTTATTGGAAGGATGCCCAAAGTCGGGAGCTCCTAACGGAAGAAATCAACGACACCGTCATGCATTTTGTTAGTAAAATGACAGCAATGGGATATTTATTACATTCATACAAAGACCGTTCGATGTCCAAAGCAGTTATTGCTATGGATGGGAATCTATCAGAAATTGGATCCAGTCATGGCCGAACCGGAAAATCATTGTTTGGTCTGGCGGTAGAACAGGTCATTCCCTTGACCTACATAGCAGCCAAAAACAAAAAGATAACAGAGGATCCATTTTTATTTGAAGAAGTATCAGAAAAAACCGCAGTAGTTTTTTTAGATGATGTGAGGGCCAATCTGGATTTTGAATTCTTCTTTCCTCTGATCTCAGGTAAACTCACTGTGAACCAGAAGGGATCGAAAAAGTTTACACTGTCTTCTGATCAAACCCCCAAATTACTCATATCCACCAACCACGCTATACTTGGGGAAGGCCCCAGTTTCGAAGATCGTCATGCTTTTATTGCCTTTTCAGATTTCTACAATGAGAATCACAAACCAACCGATGACTTCAACAGTGTATTTTTTGATGAGTGGGACTTTAAGCAGTGGAATCTGTTCTACAACTTTATGGCTGAGTGCCTGCAGGCGTATCTGAAATATGGAATAGTCAAATCACCACAAGACAAACTGGAGCTTCGACGACTCAGGCAAACCATGGGTGAAGTTTTCCTGGGTTGGGCAGAAGAATACTATTCTGTTTCTGATGACTTTAATCCATCAAAAAGTGTCTGGCCGGATGATTGTAATCTGGGTCGACGAATTTCAAAAAAAGATCTATACAATCACTTCCTGGACAACAACCCCAGGGAGAGAACCTATACTCCTATTACAAATTTCAAGAAAAAACTCAAGGCCTATGCCAAATACAAGAGATATGCTTTAAATCCGGCAAAGCTTGGGAAAGATGATAAGGCTGGGGGGATTGAGTATGTATGTTTGGATCGGAGAAGTAAACATGGGTAGTTGGAAGTGAACAAATTGATGTTAACTCTAAAATCCAACCAAAAGACTGTATAAATTATGAAGAATCAGTACCTTAGATTTCAATTATCACCAGTTGATTTGCATAGACTTAACAAACTCTACTATATGAAAAATACCCGAAAGTTATCGTTTAGCAACTAGGTTGGCGGTCATTGAAACACAAAGGCATAAAAGCAATCCATAGTCAAAAATTACCATAACTTAGGGCTGACAAGTGCAGAGTGTTAAAATAGAAGAAATAAAAATTATGAGTACGGCAAAAATATCCATACGTTTTTTTAACGACCGCGAAGTGCGAGCCGTTTGGGATGATAAAAATGCCAAGTGGTGGTTTAGCGTGTTGGATGTCGTAGCCGTACTTAATGACCAGGATGACTACACAAAAACCCGCAACTATTGGAAATATCTTAAAGCTAAATTGAAAAAAGAAAACAACGAGTTGGTTAGTATCACTACCCAACTGAAACTTTTAGCCAGTGACGGAAAACGATATTTAACCGATATGCTAGATCTTAACGGTATTCTTGCCTTAGGCAAAGAGTTTCCAGGAAAAAAGGCAAACCGATTTATTGAATGGTTTACTAACAATGATGAAAGTATTGACGGAAAAAGCAAAACAAAGGCTTATGCCTTGTTTGAAAGTTCTTTTATCAATAGCATAGAAGTTGGCACGACCAAAGGTTTGCAACAAATACACGGTTATTTATTTGGTGGATTGTTTGACTTTGCGGGGCAAATCAGGCAAAAAAATATCTCAAAGGGAGGTTTTCAATTTGCCGTATCACATTTTTTAGGCAACACATTAAAGCAAATAGAAGCGATGCCCGAAACTACATTTGACGAAATCGTAAACAAATATGTAGAGATGAACATTGCACACCCTTTTATGGAAGGCAACGGTAGAAGTTCTCGAATATGGTTGGATTTGATGCTGAAAAAAAATCTTAAAAGATGTGTTGATTGGAGTAAAATAAGCAAGCGAGATTATATGAACTCAATGATGTTAAGTCCAACAAAAAGTAGCGTTTTAAAAACACTTTTGAAAAATGCGCTCACTGCCAAAATAAACGACCGTGAAATGTTTATGAAAGGCATTGACTACTCATATTACTACGAAAAAAATGACTAAAGAAAAATACGGAAAATTGTAGGTAGCACATAGTGATAAAACGAAAAACGTAAAGACAGAATAAGAACAACGAACCGCCAACAAGAGGCTATAACCAATGGCCGTATACTTGGACACCAAAATATGACATCAAAACGGGCGGCCACAGGTCATAGCCCGAACGTTGATGAGATGATGTACATATAATTTGGGCAGACGCATATCTAAGAAAGATTTGTACAATCACTTCCTGGACAACAATGACTCTCTATTGGTATTACCTATAAAGTCTTGATGACATTACACCAACTTGCATTTTTTTTGTAACTTTACTACACCCCCTGATTAAACCTGTTTCATTATGAGACTTATTGATGCTTTTATTTTTCAAGGTTCCACAATATATTCACAATGATTAGCCTTACAAAAGCAATCGGAGGAGTACTGCTTGCATTGACAATTTGCATGGCATGTTGATACCTTAAGAATTGCAAGCCAGAAGCTTTCATTAGACTATTAAATGCCTTCTTGTCGCAAGTATTTACTATATTTGCGACAAGAAGCTAAAGTAATCATGAAGGAATCACTTGAATATAAGGTGTTAAGAAAAATAAAAAAAGCCAGGGGGGGTGCGCTGTTTTTTTCTGATGATTTTGTCTCATTTGGGTCGTCTAAAGCTATACTTAAAGCACTTCAACGCTTGGTTGAAAAGGAGGAAATAGTCAGAATTTCAAGAGGCATATATTGTCGTCCCAAAATAAGCAAACTGTTGAACGAGCCAATCTTGCCCACCGTTGATGATATTGCTAAGGCGATTGCCAAAAGAGACCGGGCCAGGATCTTGCCCACAGGCGCATATGCTCTAAATGCAATAGGTCTTTCTACTCAGGTTCCAATGAATGTAGTCTATTTGACAAATGGATCAGCGAGAAAAATCACTATTGGTAAACGTCGCATTCTATTTAAGAAAACAGCGCCGAAAAATCTGGAAGCCCAGGGAGAAATCAGTAGATTGGTTATTCAAGCCTTGAAAGAGCTCGGGCAGGGCAATGTAACACCTGGGGAAAAGGTTAAGGTGGTTGAGTTGCTGAGCAAAGAAACTCCGGATCGTCTGGAAAATGATATTCGTTTGGCTCCGGAGTGGATTCGTAAAATTATGAGATTGGCATTACAAAAAAGCAGTCCAGAATGACAATGCATTGGTTAGACATAAAAAAAGAGGAGAAACTTGATATACTGATCAAGGCCTCTGAATCAACTGGTTTGGAACCTTATGCCATTGAAAAGGACTGGTGGATGGTCCAAACTCTCCGCTTGATTTGGCAAATGGATGTAGCAAATCACCTGGTTTTCAAAGGTGGATCTTCTTTAAGTAAAGGTTGGGGTCTCATTGAAAGATTCTCAGAAGATATTGATTTGGCTCTGGATCGAGAATTTCTTGGCTTTTCTGGAAGTATCAGCAGAACTCAAGTTGGGAAGCTCAGGGATGCTTCTTATGCTTATATCTCAGACAAGTTTTATCCCTTACTGATTCAGAAGTTTGAAGAAGCTGGTTTCCCCGGATTGAATATTGTAATTGCTAACCCGGAAATTGCGGATCAGGATCCATTGATTATTGACATATATTATCCATACGTTACCCAACAATCAACTTATGTTCAGCCTCGAATCCGAGTTGAGGTCGGGGGGCGTTCTCTGAGAGAACCTTTTAGCAATAGACAGTTTTCTTCTATGGTCGGGGAGCATTTTAAGGGTAAGGATTTTGCGGATGACCCCATTGAGATTCCATGTGTAAACCCTGAAAGAACCTTCTTAGAGAAATTGTTTCTTCTGCATGAGGAATTCCAAAAGCCACAGGAGAAAATTAGGGTGGATCGATTGAGTCGCCATCTGTACGATATCGAGCGGATCTCAAATACTGGATTTGCTGAAACAGCCATGGCAGATAAAGAACTGTACCATTCAATTGTGACGCATCGGGAAAGATTTACAAGAATTGGGGGTATTGATTATACCTCTCATTTCCCCCCAAACCTTAACCCAATACCACCTAAAGGTTTGATCAAAAGTTGGGAAAAGGATTACAAAGAAATGCAGGAGCGAATGATCTATGGAGAAAGCCTTCCATTTAATAAACTCTTGGAAGTAATCGCCGGCATATCTGATCAAATCAATCAGTTGAAATCTTAGAAATTATTTCAGAAAGATTATCAGGGCTTATGAAAAGTCTCTGATTCGTTTTGCATCTATTTATTCGTGTAAAAGTAATTTGCTGACTTTTACACCATCTCAAGGTATTGTTGGTAATATTCTTGCCCAGGTGGTCATAAATTCTAATGTGCCGCGGCTTTCTGTTTTTCTTTACCATGGTAGAGATTGAATCCAGTATTTTTGATTTCTCGAAAGGTTCTTGAATAATTCCCAGAATCTTTCCATTCCGATTGCGGCAAACAACCAGTGCAGCTAATGAAAACTCTTTTGGACCTTTTGTTTCAAAGAATAATTCATCTATAAACCAAGAATTGCCCCCCTTATTGATATTCCCAACAGGATATTCTTTCTCTGAGCTCTCCTTGAACCAATCTATTCGTTTCTCTCTTAATCCCAAGCGTCTATAAGTGCGGTATACCTTACTGTAGTTCAATGAGGAGTCTGATTTGGAAAGCTGTTGGAACAACTTGCTGAATCCCCAGGATGGGTTATTATTTGACAGGTCCACTAATAGGTTTTCTAATAGATGATCCTTTTGAAGTTTCTTCTTATATGCGAAAACACTAGAGCTTTGATTTAATAACTGCAGGGCCTGCTGGAGACTTAGATTGTGATTGGTTCTTAAGAATTCAACCGCTTCTCTTTTCTCAGCAGGCCTTAGTGCTTTTTTTTAATTATTGCCTTAGCTCCAGTTAGTAGCTTGGTTGACTTCTTTAAGTCCCCTTTTAATTTTCGATTCTCAGATTCCAGATCAATCATTCTAGAAATCTGATCTGCCTTCATCCCATGGAATTTCTTTTGCCAATCATAAAAGGTGGACTCTCCAATCTCATAAGCTTCACAAAGCTTCGATACGTTGGCGCCATTCTGGTGGCATTCGAGCAGATATTGAATTAGATCGGGTTCAAATTTCATTGGTCTCATAGATTCAAAAGTAAACAATAAACTCTAATTATAAACAATGCTAAATATTGACAAATAAATTCAACACACCACTTGTCCTTTAATAAACGGGAGCATTTCTAAACCTTTCGGCTGTCAAACAAAAATCCGTAACTAAATGAAAAAAGCTAAAATCACTAAACGAGAAATCATGGACAAAAGAATGTCAGCAAGGTTAACCAACCGCCAATATGTTATACTTGATACTTATTGTAAACAACACCATATAACGGTTTCGGACTTAATGCGCATCAACGTGAAGGAAATTATTAATCCAAAAACTAAATAGCAATGAATGACTTTAAAGAGTTTTTAAAAGAAATGATGGTTCCAATTATTTCAGAATCCATCCAGAAGAATATCCAAAATGGACTGTTGAATTCCAACACTCAATCATTACCGGAGTTTTTAACCCAAGATCAGGCGGCCACATACCTTGGTATTTCAAAAAGTGCCCTGTCTGCTATGACCTCCAAAAGTGAAATTGCATATCATAAAAAAGGGAGACGGAATTACTTCAAAAGAACAGACTTGAGAAATTGGCTAGAGTCGCACGAAGACGTCCACTTTCAGAAATAAGTAGATATTCCGAACAAAATGAGCCACCCAAAATTGACTAAACTGAGCCACTAAAAACGAAGCAAAGTGAGCCACCAGTTTTAGTGACTTTTCTCAACAAAGAACGCGATCCATTTCTTCTATAAATT
>Ga0233437_1001540_pt1 | contig 41630 bp, 53 predicted proteins | sample SI_122_August201_FD_182714 | JGI IMG/M metagenome (GOLD analysis project Ga0233437, IMG submission 182714) | Seawater microbial communities from Saanich Inlet, British Columbia, Canada - SI_122_August2016_200_MG | ecosystem: Environmental > Aquatic > Marine > Inlet | place: Canada: British... | reverse complement strand
GTCGCGAGGAAATGAAAATTTTTAAATATCTTCCAAAGGGTTAAATAGTGAATGTTCAAGAAGCAGCTAGAACTTGTAAATTAACGACACACCGTCTTACTGAATATTGTCGTAAAAATGTGGATGGTATTATTGAGATTCCTAATTTGGGAAAAATGAAAGTTTCCAAAAAAGGTAACGCGTGGCAGATATTTTACGCGGATAAAGAAAATAAAGATTCTTACAATCGCGATAAACGTAATGCATTGATCAAAGCGAAATATGCGGAAACAAAAGATATTGGAAACATCCCCCCTGTTAAAGATCCTGAACGGCGCGCGCGTTGTTCCCAAGATTTGGCATGTTTTTTAAAAACGTATATGGAAGAAACATATATACTTGAATGGAGCAAAGATCATATTACAGTAATACGCAAGATTGAAAAGTGTATTTTATCCGGTGGTTTATTTTCAATTGCGATGCCGCGTGGTAGCGGTAAGACTAGTGTGATTGAGGGCGCGACAATTTGGGCAACATTATATGGTTATCGTAAATATCCTGTATTGATTGGATCAAGCGCGATTGCCGCGCAGGATTTACTGGCTAGTATAAAAATTGAATTAGAGACAAATGATCTCTTGTGCGAAGATTTTCCAGAAGTATGTTATCCATTTCAAAAATTAGAAGGTATTAGCTTGCGCTGTAAGGGGCAGACCTACGGTGGAGGTGTTCGCACATTTATAGATTACAAAACAGATAAGATTGTATTTCCTACAATTGGGGGCAGCGCAGCAAGTGGTACAATCTTAGAATGTCGCGGATTGACCGGAAACTTGCGCGGCATGAAACATAAGAAAACGGATGGCGAAGTCATGCGTCCAGACCTCGCGCTGTTAGATGATTGTCAGACTGATGAGAGCGCAGTAAGTCCTTCACAATGTGATAAACGTGAATCTTTAATAAATAGCGCGGTGCTTGGTCTTGCAGGACATAAAAAGCAGATTGCTGGTTTTATGCTTTGCACCATCATCCATCGCAATGACTTATCTGCGCGCTTGTTAGATCATCAGAAGAATCCACAGTGGCAGGGCGAAACAGCCAAATTAATTTATAAATTCCCTGACACGCAAAAAACATTATGGCGCGAATATGCCGACTTGCGCAATGAGGGTATTTTAGACGGCGATCAAGGCGCTAAAGCAAATCAATTTTATATATCCAATCGCGTGGCAATGGATGCTGGAGCTATAGTTGCATGGGATGAACGTAAATATCCTACCGAAATAAGCGCGCTGCAGCATATTGAAAATTTATTAATCGAGCGTGGCGAAGAAGCATTTTATGCAGAATTTCAGAATGATCCAGTTTCACGCGTTCAAAGTATATATGAAGTTAATGAAGAAATAGTATTAAAGAGGTTGAATAGTTATGATAGATACATTGTCCCTGATAATTGCAATTTTCTTACAGTTGGTATTGATATTAACTATATTGGGTTGCATTATCAGGTCATAGCTAGTACTAATGACGGTACTGGTTATATAGTTGATTATGGTAAATACCCAGGACATGATAACGATTATTTATTCGATTCTAAAAAAACGAGCGGAACCACGGAAGCACAAGCGATATATCAAGGTGTATATCAATTAATAGATGAGTTAGTAAATATTAAACGTTTTATACAGAAAGGAGGACAAAAAAATATTGATGGCATATTAGTTGACTGCGGTGGTACATGGATGAAAGTAGTATTTAATGTATGCAGACAATTGAATATGAGTATGCCTGTTCCTGTTATGTGTTCGCGCGGAAGATATAATAAAGGATATAATCCTACGCGCACTATAGGCAAGATTGGTGAAAACTGGTTTAAAACAAAATTTGTTAATATGGATGATGGCCAAGTAATTGTGCATAATTCAGATATATGGCGCATGAGATATCAAAAGGCTTTTTTAAGCGCACCGGGTGCACCGGGTAGTATATCGATTTATGGAAAGGAGAAAAAACAGCACAAGAAATTAGCCGAACATATTTGTTCGGAAATATTAACAGAGTTCGTGCGCGGTGATGTACATGATTATTATACATGGGATTTGCGCGTAGGTTATAAAAATGACTTATTAGATGCTGGCGTTATTGCATATGTTGCATCACAGGTTGCAGGGTCAAGTGTGATTTGCGGTAATTTGGAAAGGAATAAACAAATAAGAAAACGTCAAAATATAGCTAAGAAACATAAAGGTAAAGTGAGTTATAATTAGGAGTTATTATTATGAGTTATGACAATTGGAAAACTCTTCCACCTGAATACTGGGAGAATGATAATTTTATTGATGATGATGATGATGATGATGATAATGATGATTTTTATTTAGAAATAGATTATGATGAAGATTATGAATGCGATAGAGCAATGAATGAAGCGGGGTTATAATATGGCAGAAGTAAAGAGAAGAGGACGTCCGAAAAAAAAGAATCAAGAAAATAATACTACAATTATAGAGACAGATAAAAAAATAGAAAATCCAGCGGATATATTATCTACGCGTACAAAAAAGCTTTGTAAAGTATGTGGCAAAGAAACAAAAATATATAAAGTGAAAGATAGATTAAAATATATAAAAGAATATTCAATTTGTCCATTTTGCGAGGGTTTTTTTATAGAAAAAATTGAAAAATAATAAAAAAATAATTGTTATATAGCACTATGTATTGTATATTAAATAATAGAATTCTATTGTAAATACAATATATGGTGTTTTTTTTATGGCGTTAAAAACTACTTTAGCACAAATTGAAGAAGTGCAAGATGCTATCACAGCCGTTTTAAATAATCAATCTTATAGTTTAGATGGGCGTAGTGTGACAAGAGCAAACTTACAGGCATTAACAGAAAGAGAAGAAATATTACTCGCGCGATATAATCGTGAGACGCGGAAGAATAGACCGCGCGTAAGTCAGGCTAATATGGATATACGGGAAAATGATCAAATCGTAAATACGAGTGACTTAACATGATAAAAAATAAATTAGCTTTATTAGATCAATATGGTAAGGTTATGAAATTGGGATATGATGCGACTCAACGTAAAGCAGCCAGACGCGCGCCGCGCGTAGCTATTAAAAGTGAAGACGATGAGCTTGGAAAATATGACCGTCAGAAATTAATAGCAACATCAAAAGACCAAGTTCGTAATATAGCTTTAGTATCATGGATGTACAGAAAACATCTTGATTATGTTAGCCAATTTACATTTCATGCTATGACTGGTAATGCTCGGAAAGATAAAATCCTTGAAAATCTATGGCGTGAATATAGTAAAAAAACTAATTGTGATATAGCGCGCAGACATTCGCTTAATAGAATAATAAGAATGTTTGAGGCTGGAAAAGTTATTGATGGTGATTGTGGTTTATATAAAGTTAATAATGGTAAATTGCAGGGCATAGAGGGCGCGCGTATAGCAAAGCCTGATAGAAAAAAACCAACTGATAAAACAAAAATAGAAAAAATAAACGATCATGGCTTGATTTTAGATCAATATGGAGCTGTTGATAAATATTCTATTACTACTTTAGATAATGGAACTAAGCTTTTTGAGAAATTTATTACATATGATAATTTAATCTTCGATGGCTATTTCAGTCGTTTTAACCAAACGCGCGGAATATCACCACTGGCATCAGCATTAAATATTTTTCAGGATTTATATGAAGCTACTGAATATGCATTAATTAAAGCTAAGATTCATGCTATGTTTGGTGTTGCTATAATGTCTGATACTGTAAGTAGCGAAGGTGATGGTTTCTATAATTATGATTCTGTAACAGGAACTACACCAACAAGTGACACGCAAGAAAATGGTTATCAGTTTGATTTAAAATATGGTTTAAAATTAGAATTAGAGCCTGGTGATAAAATAGATACAATAGAAAGTAAAACACCGAGTACAGAATTTAAAGAATATACTGAATTAATGATTAGAATCGGTATGCTTGCGCTTGATATTCCGTATACATTTTATAATTCATCAGGTGCTAATTTTTCATCTATGAAACAAGATCGTGTTGAATATGAATTAAGCGCAAAAAGTAAAAAGGAAGCGAATCAAGAAGCATTAAATATGGTTGCTGATTGGAAGCACCAAGAATGGATTGATAAAGGTTTATTAAAAGGATTTAGTAACGCTAATGAAATTAAATATAACTGGCGCGCGAGTGGACAACCGTGGCTTGAAGAATTAAAAGAAATAGATGCTGCTGCTAAACGTATTGATGTAGGTTTATCAAGTAGACAACTTGAAGCGAAAAAACGTGGTTTAGATTGGTACGAGTTAATGGAACAGCGCAAAGAAGAAGATGACTATATAAAAGCAAATGATATAATAATCACATCTGGAGCTCCAGGGCAATCCAGTATACAAGAAAGGGAATCAAATGTTGAATCTAGCGAAGAATGAAGATAAATGGTTGATGTCTTCTTTCATGTTTGGGAAGCCATTGAGCGTTAATCGCAAGAAAGGTATTATCGAAGGCGTTTCAGTAAACAGTAAAGGGGAGGCTAAAGGACACGGTGTCTTTTTAGATGATGAGTTTATTGATAATGTAGTATTGCAAGGTAATGAAAAAAAACAAGGTTTAAAAGTTCGTTTTGGACATCCGAATATGTCAAGTACTGCACTTGGTACATTTCTTGGTCGCGTTAAAAATTTTAGGCGTGTTGGTGATCAGGCAAAAGCTGATCTATTTCTTAGTAATTCTGCTAAAGAAACTCCTCACGGCAACTTATATGATTACGTTTTAAATCTAGCTGAAAATGAAGCAGATATGTTTGGTATGTCAATAGTTTTTGAACGCGGTAAAGTATATCAGCGCGATAAAGAAGGTAAAAAGATTTTTGAAGGATTAAATGGAGAGGAAAAAGTATTCATAGAATTAGATAAATTATTAGCAAGTGATTTAGTTGATAATCCGGCAGCGAATGAAAATGGTTTATTTAGTGCATTTAATCAAGCCACTTTTGCTGGACAAGTGACAGAGTTTTTAGATTTACATCCACATGTATTTAATTTAGTGGAAAATAATCCTGATATAATAGATAAATTTATGGACAAATATAATAAATATTTAAAAATTAAAAATGGAGCATTCATAATGTCAGAAGATGTTAAAAATGAAGTGTTAGAAGAGGTTGAAGAAAAAGAAGAGCTTGAAGCTATTCAAGAAGAAGTTGAACAGTTAGAAACTAATATTACAGAAGAAGTATTAGAAGAACTTACAGAAGGGCAAGAAAAAATCAAGGTAGAACTTGATGTCATTGAAAAAGATGTTGCGCAAGAAGCAATTGAAAGTTTTAAAGCTTTTGCTTTAGAAAATAGTTTTGAATTTGCATGTGAACATTATGGTAAATCGGAAATAGAAATATTGAAAATAAAAAACACACAATTAGAAGAAGAAAATAAAAAATTAAAAACTGAAACAGCAGATGCTATAACTTTTAGTGAAGAAGAAGAAGTAGAACAAGATATTAATGTTATTGTTGAAAATTATAAAAAAGATGGATTATCAGCTTCTGATGCTTGGAGAAAAGCACATAAAGAACATTCTGATTTAATTAATAAATAATTTGAAAAAAAATAGGAGAATTGAATAATGCCTAATAGTTACACAGACAAACACAAGACAATTGTTTCAGGAGAAGCACTTGAACCAAACAGACTTGTCAGGCTTGACGCTTCACAAGAACTTGTTTATGCAGACGCAGGAGAAGACTTTGTTGGTCAAACTATTGCTTATACAGCAAGTGGATCACCTGCAACAATTAAACTTTCTAATGATAGTGGTACTTTTTTAGTTGAATCAGCAGGCGCAATCACAGCAGGCGCAAGTCTTTATACTGCTAATGATGGCAAAATTGATGATACAGCATCTGGAGATATTATTGGAGAAGCTTTAGAAGCAGCTAGTGGTGCAGCAGTATTAACAGAGTTTGTATTAACCAGTGCAAGTGATAATAGTTTAATACAGGGGATTACACCTGGTACAGTTTTAGCAAGTAAAGCTGTTATTGTAGATGCTAGTAAAGATATTGCAGGATTTAATGATATTTCGTGTGCAGGTTTAACATCTTCAGATTTAACTGCAACAACAGTTGTTTTATCAAGTGCTGCTAAAAAATTAGAATCTTCTGGTGTTACACCGACAGAATTAAATTTTCTTGATGGAGCTACAGCAGGAACACAGGTTGCAAGCAAAGCAGTTATAGCTGATGCTAATATCAATACAGGAGTTTCTAAGGTAACTGAACTTCATATAGGAGCAACTGGAGCTGAAACTCAGGTTACTTCAACAGCTGCAGAGCTTAATCTTTTAGATGGAGCAACAGCCGGAACTCAAGTTGCTAGTGTAGCAGTTATAGCTGATGCTAATATTAATACTGGAGTTTCTAAAGTAACTGAACTTCATATAGGAGCAACTGGAGCTGAAACTCAGGTTACTTCAACAGCTGCAGAGCTTAATCTTTTAGATGGAGCAACAGCCGGAACACAAGTTGCTAGTGTAGCAGTTATAGCTGATGCTAATATCAATACTGGAGTTTCTAAAGTAACTGAACTTCATATAGGAGCAACTGGAGCTGAAACTCAGGTTACTTCAACAGGAGCTGAATTAAATTATTGTGATGTTACTCCTGGTACTCAGGCTGCTTCAAAAGCAGTCGTAGCTGATGCAAATGTTAATACAGGGATATCTAAAGTAACTGAACTTCATATAGGAGCAACTGGAGCTGAAACTCAGGTTACAGCAACTGGAGCTGAATTAAATCTTGTTGATGGTTTTGTTGCACCTGCTGCTAAAGGTGTAAGTCTTAAAAAACTTGTTACAATTCCGTTTTTATATTCAGATCAAAGTGGTTCTGGTGCTTGGGATTCAAGTGTGACTATCCCCGATAATTGTATTATAACAAGAGCATGGTATGATGTTGCTGTTACTTTTGGAGGCGATGGTGATGATAGTTCCACTATAGCAATCAGTGTTGAAGGTGCGAATGATATTATATCAGCATTGGCCATTAATAATGGTTCTAATATTTGGGATGCTGGCTTACATGATGCAATTCCACAAGGTGATGATCCCGCTACATTTGTTAAAACATCTGCAGCCAGAAATGTCACTATTACAGTTGCAATTAATGCAACAGATACAGCACTTGATCAAGGTTCAATGATGCTTTTCTTAGAATATGTACAATCAATTTAATATTAACAGAGTTTAATAAAACATACCAGATGGTAAAAAAAACAATAGGAGAATGAGAATAATGCCTAATAGTTACACAGACAAACACAAAACTTTTACAGCTGGTGAAGCATTACCTGCTAATAGAGTTGTTAAATTGTCAGCTGCACAAACAGTAATGTTTGCAGATGATGAAGAAGTGGTAGAAGCAATAGGAGTTACAATTGGTGCAGCTGCAAACGGCGAAGCAGTTGAAGTTAAGTTATTTAATGACGGTGGAACATTCGTAATTGAAAGTTCCGCAGATGTAACCGCAGCTGGTATTGTTACTATCGAAAATGATGGTAAAATAAGTGATGATGGTACGTTAGCATTAGGATATGCTATAGAAGCTGGAACAGGCTCAGGAGTTATGATTGAAGTAGTAGTAACAAAAGTATAAAAAATATAATATAAAGGAATTATAATATGCAAGTATCAAGTTCAGCAACAATTAGAATGGATCTAATGGACGCAGTAAGAGAGTATGGTAATGGACTGGATCGTCAGTTTATGGCAACAGATATTCTTCCAATAGCCGGAACACAGTTTCAAAGTGGAAGTTTTGGTAAACTCCCAATTGAAAATTTAACTGATCAGTCTACAGCTGGTAAAAGAGCTCCAGGAAGTGGATATAATAGACAGCAGTCAGAAATAGAAACAGATAATTATACATGTGAAGAATATGGTTTTGAAGAACCGATTGATGATGGCGAAGCAAAACGCATGGGTATTTATTTTGATGCTGAATTAGCAGCAACACAGATTAATGAATTCAGATTGCGCAGAGCGCAGGAAGTAAGAGCAGCAGCTTTATTATTCAATGCTTCAAATTTTTCTGGTTATACTGCTAGTGTAAGTACAGAATGGAGTAATGCCGCTGGTACACCTTACACTGACATTCAGGATACTATTTTAACTATTAAACAGAACGTTGGCGGAGTATTAGACGGCGAATTATGTTTAGCATGTTCTGAAAAAGTATTCAGAAATATTGTACAGACAACTGAGTTTAAAGGTATGCGCGGTGGTGGTGATGGTTCTAATATGGATAAAGTTGTACCTACATCAGTTGATGCTGCAAGAATTTTAGGTATTGATAATATATTCTATTCAGCCGCACAGAATGCATCAGCAAATATTTGGGATGATGAATATGCATTATTGTATGTTCGTTCACAGTCTCCAATATTAAGCTCAAGTATGCAGCTTGGACGTTCATTTTTATGGACACAGGATACTTCATCTAATGTATTAATTGAATCTTATCGTGATGAAGCTGTTAGATCTAATATAATTAGATGTAGACAGTATATCGATGAAAAAGTATTCAATTACGCTGCTGGATATCTTTTCTCTAATGTCTCAGCATAATAACCTCCCTGCCTAGAGCAGCCCAAGGCGCAGTTTTATATTGCGCCTTTTTTTTGTTTAAATAATAAAAATAATTGTTATTGTATACTATATGCAGTATATTAATTAATAGAATAATAAACTTTTTACAATATGTTGTATTATGGCTTTAGATTTAGATATACTAAGTGATGATTTAGATTATATTATTAGCGACTTACCGATTACCGTTACTATCGGTGGCACTTCTTATACCGGCACAAAAACAAGAATGACAAAAGAACAATTATATACTGATTATGGATTTGGCAATGAATATGATTTTTCAGTGATTTTAAATCTAACTGCTTTAAGTAGTGAGCCAGCTATCAAAACACTAGTTACTATTAATAGTGTAGATTATATTATACTTGATAAAGATATAGATTCAGCAGATCAAAAAATCGAATTACATCTAGGTAGTGAATTTAACAATTATGGTTAATAAATAATGGCAAGCATAAAACCCGAAATAGCTTTTACTAAAGCAAGTCAGCGTGAATTTAATAATGCGCTCAAACACGTATCAAATGTGCGCAAAAAAGCTGTACCTGGGTTATTAAAAAAAAGTGCGTTATGGTTTATACAGTCTGCTACTAAAATGACACCTAAATCAAAATTAAAAAGAAAGTATAAAAGAATATCACGCAAAAGTATGATGTTTCAAAAGCGTGGTTATATATGGAAGATCGAAGCATGGCGCAATAATAAGAAACATTTTTTATATGCAAAATCAGACACCTCGCGCAATGCGAAAAAGAAGATTAGTTATAGTGGAGCAGCAAAAGCTGGATGGTGGGGCGCAAAAGGTAAACTTGGTAAAACCGCAGTAGTACCGGGAACAAATAAATCTGGGTTATCAGCAGTAGCACGCAAAACAAGTTTGGTTATTAATAAATCAAGGAGCACGCGCAATCCTTATATAATTATAGGTAACAACATTGATTATATTCGAAAGATTGGTAAAAATATAGTTGGGTTATCATTGCGTAAAACTGCGCGTAGATTAATTGGCGATATGGAACGTAAATTAAAAAGAAAACTGGAGCGTAGTTTTAGATAATGGCAGGACAGTTACAATTGGAAGAAAAACTGGAAACAGGCTGGAATACCTTATTAACAGCTAATGCATATATTACCGCGCAGTCAATAACCGTTAAAAATTGGCATGATGCAAGTGTTACGCGCGGAGTACAAAACCAAGTAGTTATACATATCCGTCCAGTTGTTAATGAGTTTCCAAACAGTACATTATATATGGCTGATTGTGAAATTCACGCGGTAACTTATTCCGCAAATGATAAAGATTTAACTGATTTAACAGATTTATACCAAGCCTGTTTATATACCTTGCAAAATGCCACAAATGCCACATTAGGTACAGCTGCAAGTTTGACAGTAAACGGTATTACATTATTAGAATCAGGCGAAGAGTTTTTAGAAGATGATGAAGCATATCAAGCTTTTATTATTAATTTCCAATGTCATATACAAGCATAAACACCTAAAGGAGAATGATTTATGGCAACATATCAATTTGGAGCAGTAGGCGCAACAAATATTGCGGAAGGAACATATGGATTTTTACAGAATTTTAGCACGAGCTACTCATCAGATGAAGCAACAGCACAAAATGCAGCTGGCGATGTAGCAGCACAGACAATTTTTAATGAAGTAACAGAAGTAACATGTGAATATGTTTATGATACAACAACATCATTGCCAGTTATCGGAGCTACTATTACAGTAGGCGCAACAGATAAATATACTGTAATGTCAGTTGAAGAAACTGAAAGTAATACAGAATATACACGCGCAAGTATCACAATGAAACGTTACACAGCAGTAGGAATACCAACAAACTCATAATATCATGAAAAATAAATTACAAGAATTACAAACTCATAAAGATTTAGATTGTGAAACATTAAATTGTTTAGGTGGCAATGTTGTTATTAATAATATTACAATTCCACCACCTACAACAGCGGTTTTATCTTTATTAGAAATGGTAGAAAGCCCCTTTGTAGTTGGTTTTTCTAAAGTTGAAGATATAAAATTAAGACATATAAATGAAGCATTATATATATTAAAATATAGAGAACAAGCTGTAAATGAATTATTCGACATTATAAGGTTTGAAAAAATAGCTGAAAAAAACGCAGATTTTTTTAAAGAATATTTAAATAGCTTAAATTATAATAAATTTTCAAATAATGTTTATAAATTTGCTGAATCTTTAGGTATTTTTAATACTTTAGAAACAATATTACTAATTCAAGATTACATAAATACTTGTTATAATGCTTTTAATATGTTGCCTGAAAAAAAGGAACAATCCCAAGCAAAAAAAAAAGAAATTTTGACGCAGAATGGATAGCGTTCATAGTAAATCAAGTTCAAAAAACATCAAATTTAACTGATTTTGAAATAAAATGGCGCATATCTTTTGCAATGATTGCTTTTTATATTATAGAATACTTAAAGCAAAACGGAGTAAAAGGAATTGAGAAACCTAAAAATTATGCTGAAATTTTAAAACAAAAACGCGAAGAAAAAATAAGGATTTAGAATATGCCCAAAGCAGAATTACAAGCTAAAATAACAGCTAATGCTGCTGATTTTAATAAAGGGATTAACTCTGCAAAAAAGAAAGTAAAGGGTTTAAATACTTCTTTCCGTGGCATGAAAACAACAATTGCAGGTGGTTTTTTAGGTGTATTAGCCATTCAAGCTGTTAAATTAGCTGGAAATATGGAGCAAACAGAAATTGCATTTGAAAGTTTTACCGGAAGTGCTGAAAAAGCAAAAAATGTCATGAGTGAGTTATTAGAATTTTCAACGGTTACACCTTTTGATCCGGATCAAGTATTAAAAGCTGGAAAAGCTTTATTGGCATTTGGAATAAAGCAAAATCAGTTAAAACATACATTGCGTATTGTTGGTGATATTGCATCTGGTACAGGCAAAGATTTTAACGAATTAGCTCTTATATTTGGTAAAGCTAAAACCGCTGGACGCGTTATGACAGAGGATTTAAACCAATTAACAGAAGCAGGAATACCTATTATTTCCGAATTTGCTAAAATGTTTGGAGTTGCTGAATCTGAAATTAGAAATATGGCAAGTAGTGGCAAAATCCATTTTGAACATTTATTAAAAGCTTTTGAGAATATGTCTGGCAACGGTGGAATGTTTTTTAACTTGATGGAAAAGCAAAGTGAGTCTTTTAATGGCAAAATGTCAACATTAATAGGAAATATAAAGCTAATTGGCGTATCAATAGGAAAATATTTATTACCGCCATTGCAATTAATTATTGATAAAATGTTAGGCGTTATGGGTGCAATATCTGACATTAAAAAAAGTGCAGGAATTAGTAAAAAAATAGGGGCAACAGGTAAATTAGTTAATAAAACTTTTTTAGAAGATATTATAGACCAGCCTTTTAGAGCACTATTAGGACAAGGAGCAGTTGATAAAGTTAATAAAATGTCTGGTGAAGTATTATCTATTCCTGCTGATCCAGCTGCAATAAAAGGTATAATGTTAAATAGAGCAAAAATGGATGCAGCCAAAACATTACCACGGGAGTTAATGGCACAATTAAATTATAATAAAGGAGATGATCAAGTAGAAAAAGCTATTAAAGGTTTTGAAAAACAATTTAATGTCAGTGTAAGAGAAATTGAACGTAAATTAGACCAGGTAGGAGCTTTGCAATAATATGAGTTTATTCGGCAATTGGACAGAGGAACATGGATCACCGCAAATAGCAGAAGATAGTTCTGGTGCAACAATCACTCATACTTATTTTGCAACATGGGAGAATGTATGGGCGGGTTTACCAGAACAACGCTCCAGTTATCCTAACTCAACATTAATAGGCACTAATAAATATAATGATTTAATTTTAAGTCATCATACTATAGTATCAATGCATGGTGGCGAACGCGCGCGGATAGGTTTAATATATCGACCTAAAGAGGTAGCAAGTGGTAGCGGTTTATCGTTTGGACGTCAAGAAGCAGAACAAGTTAATACTATGACAATCGGAACTATCGAAGCACCGATTGAAAACGCAAGCGGTTATAAGACTAAATGGAATTATGATTTATATGCAAAAACTTCCGGCGCGTCAACTCCAGGATGGTGGTCTGCGGCAACTGATAGAACAGATGCAGACGGCGCAACATATTTATGGAGTAAAATTAATCCTGGTAAAATATACTATAAAATAGAAGATAAAATAAAGCCAGGACGCGAAAGTTATTTTATTCCGGCTCCTATAGCGCAAGAAAGAACATCTTATAAAAAACAATCAAGCGCGAATAGTGCTGCATCATCTGCTGGATCAATAGGAACACCAAGTAATAAATTTGGAATTATTGGCGGTACTTGGCTCGTTGTGTCCACTAATATTTATTTTGAGGATAGAATGTGGATTGTCGAAAAGGAATATCAACATGATCCAAATATATGGGATACAGATTTATATAGTTAATTATGGCAAATTTACCAAAAAAATTTAATCGCGGAGAAATGTTAGCAGCAAAAGATATTAATCTGATTTCAAATGCAATACGAGAAAATCATATCGTAGGTGATGGTAAGACAATTAAAGTTACGCGCAGTTCTGGTGGTACTACTATTTCCTATATCGGTGGAGATAATGAAAATATTGATAATAGTGAAAGCTACGAAGGTTATTTTTTAGCGACTAATACAAGTAGTGGAGCGACTCAAAAAGTTACTATTGCAGAAGGTCAAACAATAATTAATAATCAATTATTTAATATTAGTGAAGAAGAATTTACTATTACCGATACATCATATATATATTTATATACTACATACGAATCACCAATAACAGATGATGAAGGTACTGTTACTACTGCTGGTTTTGTAGATACTCCTATTTTATATAAAACGACTTCAAAATTAACATATGAAGCTGGTACATTTTTTAATTTAATTGTTGAAATAGAATATTCTAATAGCATTATTACTAATATAATTCAACAAGCACACGGACAAATTAATGGTTTTATATTAGCTGGATTATTAGATGCATTAGATGAAGATTTAGCAGCTTTAGCAGATGCAGATGCAGAAGGTTCCGGTGATGGTTCTGGATATAATTCAAGTTCTAACCAACGCAGATTGGATGATATGGCTGCAGATACACGTTATGCAGCTATTACATCTTGTACTGGTGGTCGTAATTGTGTTACCGGAGGAAGATTAAAACTTACTGGTTCATCTTATGCAGAAGTTCAAGCATTAGTGGATGGTTTAGATGCTGATACAGAATGTGGTAATATTAGTGGTATGACGGGAACATCTTGCGGCGATCCTTGGATTGTACAGCCTACAACTTCTTATAATGGTACAGATTGGTTCGCAGAGGTTTATATTGGTTGTTGTGGTGCTGTTTCTGCTGATGAAGAATCTGTAGGGTCTGATTGTTTAAATGGCGAAAATTGTTATGATACTCAAATAGAATATGAATATGCAGATTGGAATAGCGCATTCCAAGCTAAAACAGAGTTATTAAGTTCTTTAGATGCTGTATGTATAGGACAAAATTTTGATAATGGAGCTTGTGGTTCTAAAGAATTAGAAGCAGGTGAAGCCTATAAAATTGAATCTTTAGGGACAACAGGATGGAAATTAACAATATATGCATGTTGCGAAACTAGCCCTGGTGAAGATCCACCAGTGTCAGTACAAGATTGGAAATGTACTATAACAATAACAGATGGTAGTTTTGCTGGTACATATATAAAATATTTAAGTGATGAACAGTATAGCAATAATTTTGAATGGTCAGCTGGCGGTGCTCATGTTTCTCAAAGTCTAGTTAGTAATCAATTTACTGTATATTTTAATTATAGTAGCTGGCCTGATGCAACGACTTGGGCATGGTATGAACTTTCGATGCATCCAGACGGAGGATTAGGAGAATTAGATAATAATGGTGGCTATGATGGAAATACTGTTTCAGTTACATGGGAAGAATTATAAGGTATATTATGATATTTACAAAATTGATAGATAAAAATAAAATAAAAATATTACATACATATAATGATATTATTGAAAAAATATATCCAGAGTTAAAATTATATTTAAAAAATAATATATGTTGTGATTTAAGATATAAAGAAAATCTGCGCGTATTATCTGCTATATGTATGTTGGGCGGTAAAAATAGAAATTTAAAACCTTTAATATCTGCAACATCTAAGGATTTTATAACTCAACTTACTAATATTGAGAATAAAAATATAATTCCATTAGACACTATTTTTCAAATACCAAAACCTATTGTAAGACAATGTTTAGATTGTACAAAAGAACATATAGCAAAAGCAGTTATCTGGTTGATACAATATAAAAAAGATGATAAATTATATAGTGAAGATTATTGGTTAGCTATAGGTGAATTAGGACACGCAGAAATGGAATGCATAGAAATAAATAAAGATTTATCAAAAGCAATAAGAATTGAAAAAAGAAAATTAATTGAAAATAAAAACGCTAAAATTGATTTAATACAATTTTTAAAATAAGGATTAAAAATGGCAACAAGAGATATTATTACATATGTCAGAGTTGAAGCATCTGAAAGTTATTTAACTGATAAAGATAATAATCTTTTGCTATCTCCTAAATATCCAGTAATATATTATACCGAAAATCCACAAATTAAGATTAGACCATTGCAAGCAGATGGTACACCTTATGCATTATCAGACTTTAGTGGTTATGAATCGTGGGAATTTGGCATAGATAATGATTGGGATCAAGATACTACACCAGTTGTATATGCACAATCTACAACGACCACATTCACAGTTCAAGAAGTTGTAGTAGGTAGTACAACATACGTTGAAATTCAATTTCTAGCAGATGCAAATACATCAGCTTTTGAAAGTGATATAGGTACAGAAAAAGAAATCAGAACAGGCGTATATGCTGAATTATGCGCGTTTAATTCAGGTACTATAACACCACAATTAATTATTCAATTTCCTTTTATATTGCGCAATAAATTAGTTGATGTTTCAGGCGGTATACCATCTGGTACCATTGATAATTATTATACAAAATCGCAATCCGATACAATTTTTGAAAAAAAAGTAAAAACATCACAAGTAACTATTACTGATGATAGCGCGAATAACATTAATTTAGGGTCAACAGTTTTTTATCGTAGTATTTCTATTGAAGGTGTTATACAGGATAGTTCTAGTAATTATAATCGTATTACTGGATATATTACTCATGATGGTACTATTGCTACTGCTTATATTGAACAGGATGATATGGGCGGAACAATGATTAGTACATTAACATATACAGCTGATATAAGCAATAGTAGTATGAGATTAATTATTACCGCAGCAAGTGTTGGCGTTAACTGCACAATGATGTGGGGAATAACTAATTATACAGCTGATTCTAATTATACTTTCTTGCCAACTGAAATAAGTGGGTTAATTGCGTGGTGGGATGCCTCACAAATTACAGATTTAAATAATAATGATGATGTTACAACTTGGATTGATGTAACTGGTGTTTATAGTGCTACACAATCAACAGCGAGTAAAAAACCGCATTATAAAACTAATCAAATTAACAGTTTAGCGGCTATTGATTTTGAAGCTGATGACTCACAATATCTAATTACAACTATTCCACCTAGTGCGGATAAAACAGTATTTATAGTTTTTACTTGTGAGTCTCTGGATGACAGAGTATTAATGGGATCAATAGAAAGTGCAGACGATTCATTTCTCGGAATTGAAACAGCAACAGATAAACTTGCAGGCGGAGTTAGTACAGATGATATAACAACTATACTTGGAACAACAACAATTGCAACAGACGGAACAGCTTATATCGGGATGCTAAAATACAACGGATCTAATGTAAATCTTGCGCTTGACGGTACAGTGGAATATGCAGGAGCACAGGCTGCCGAAGTTTCAAATACAGAAGTTGAATATATTGGTGCATTAAATACTGACGCTTCTCCAGGATCTTATTGGGACGGATTGATTGGTGAGATAATATTATTCAATACATCTTTGTCAAGCGTAGATACAGCCAATATTATAGCATATCTACAAAATAAATGGAGTATAAGCTAATGAGCGAAAAACAAATAAATTATGATGTTTCAATAACTGGTTTGACTGCAAGTAGAGTTTTAACAACAGATGCAAATAAAGTACTTACTAGCAGTACAATAACAACTACCGAGCTTGAAGCAATTGGAGGTGGTACACCTGGAGTTGTTACTGCAAGTAAAAACGTTATAGTAGATTCCAATAAAGATATAGGAGATTTTAGAAATCTTGATGCAGTTAATATTGATGCAGGAGTATCAGGAACAGCTGGAACGGTTGATATATTTCCTACAACCGCAAGCAAAGGTAAGTTGATTTTATCAGCAACTGATAATACAGGTGATACTAATGTTACAATAACTAATGCAGCACATGGACAAGCAACAGTATTAACGATTCCTGATAGCGGCTTAGCTACTAGTTATATAGCACAATCTACATCAGCTTTAACTGTTGCAGAAGTTGATGTATTAGATGGAGCAACAGCCGGAACTCAAGTTGCTAGTAAAGCAGTAGTAGCTGATGCTAATATTAATACTGGAGTTTCTAAGGTAACTGAACTTCATATAGGAGCAACCGGAGCTGAAACTCAAGTTACTTCAACAGCAGCAGAATTGAATTTACTTGACGCTAAAACATTAAGCGGTTCAGATACTTCAATAATAACTGGTACAGCAGGCACAAATGGGAAATGTGCACAATGGAATGCAGACGGCGATATTGTAGATGGACAGACTATTCCAGCAAGTGATATAGTAGGGTTAACTGATTCACAGGCATTATCAAATAAAACTTTAACAAGTCCAATAATTAATGTAACATCAGATGCACATGGCGATGTTTATTTTCGTAATACAAGTGGAGGATTTTCAAGACTTGCACCAGGTACAAGCGGGAAATTTCTAAAAACACAAGGTGCTGCGGCAGATCCATTATGGGATACACCAGCGGGTTCTGGTGATACAATCTCTCCTGGTACCAATACAGATTTATATATCCCGAATTGGAACGGCGCGGATTCAAAAACTCTTGCGGACGGTCATGCTTTTTTAGATGAAGATGCAATGGGTAGTGATAGTGCAACTGGTATTGCTTCACAACAATCAATTAAAGCATATGTTGATGGATTAAAAGCTGATTATGATACAATATATGTAGATGCTGGAGCAATGACACCGTGCACAACTAACGGTGCGGCAACAGGAACAAATGAATATGCGACTAATGATATTGAGTGGGATTATTTCGCTTTTGATGGCGGGGCAACAGAAGAAAGAATACAGTTTAAATTAGCTTTACCAGATGGATGGGATTTAGGAACAATAAAAGTAAAATTCTATTGGTCGAGTGCGACAAGTTCAACCGCTGGTGATACAGTCGAATGGGGAATTAAAGCCGGAGCATTAGCTGATTCAGATGCAATTGATACCGCGCTTGGAACACCGCAAGTAATAAGCGATGCACTTCTTGCAAACAATGGTACTGATTTACAAATATCTCCGGCAACACCTGCATTAACAATAGCTGGAACTCCGGCATTAGGTGAACTTATAACATTCGAAATATATAGAAATACGGACGGTACGGACGATATGACAGAAGATGCATGGCTACTAGGTGTATCTATTCAATATAAGAAATTAGCAACAGCAACAGCAATTTGGTAAAATAATAAAAATAAAGGATTGAATTATGGCAATGGATATTGGAAGCACACAAGCATTAATCGCAACTGATGAAACTGTTACAGCTGCAAGTACATCAACACAAGGTGCTGAATTTACAGCGGTTGAAATTAATACAAAAGAACGCAAAAACGGAACAGTTTTCTTTTATGTAAAAGGCGGTAATGCAAGCGCAACAGGAAATTTAATATTTACATTGCAGCATTCACCAGATGCAGATCGTGGAAGCGGTTCTTCAAATTGGTATGATCTACCGACAAAGACTATAACTTTAAGTGGAACAAGCGTTATCAATGATACTACAGCAAGTTTTAAACTTAATCTTTTGGGATATGCTTTTATTCGTTTGAAATCAATTGAGAATACAGATGCTTCATATACAGCCGAGGCAAACGTCGCAATCTATATGGAGGGTTAAATAATGGGTATTTATAACGACTCAGGAATATTTGAAAGTACAATAAGTGCCGCTGCCGTTGATGCTAATACAACACATAGAAGTTCAGACGGAACAGATCATAGTTATATAAATCAGGACGTTACAAACGGAGCAACTCCAGCATTTACGAATACAAATTTTACAGAAGCAACGGATAAGAATTATGTTACTGATGCACAGGCAACAGTTATCGGAAATACAAGCGGAACAAATACTGGCGATGTAGTACCAACTCAGATTGTTACAGTTTCAAAAGTTAGTGGTGGCGATTTCACAACTATTCAAGGTGCTATAAATTCTATTAGCGATAATGCAACAGGAAAAAGATATTCAATTTTAATTTATCCCGGAGTTTATACCGAAGATGTTGTTATGGAAGACTGGGTTTCATTAATTGGCTTGGGAAATCCAAGTAATACAATTATAAATGGAACTAATTCCGCGCCATTAGTTACATTTGATACTGATAGTTCAACAAGTAGTATTGAAAATATCAGTATGATGCTTGCACCAACAACAGATGCACAAAGTATGGTTTTAATGACAAACGGCAAACATAGATTTAAAAATTGCTCCTGGGTTTTAAGTTCTTCAACTCAGGATATTGGAGCAACTGTAATTAATCAAAGCGGCGGCACTCTATATCTTGACGATTGTAATTTAACTTATACAATGTCTGCAACTGCAAGTACAGGCGCGAAAGAACATATATTCTTAAATTTAAGCGGTACACATACTACAGAAATTCATGGTATAATTAGATCAAATGTTACTATATCCGATACTGATGATAATTTTACTTATATAAAAGAAGTTGGAACAACAACATATCTTAATATTCGCAGAATTGATACTACAATGGCAGCGGCAAATGCAAGCCATACAGGAACGTTTACATTTTTAAATACAACAGCAGTAGGTATTGCCAATACAAGAGAAATAGAGATTTGTCATATTGACATGAAAAATTCTTCAACTCTTGCAAATACCGCTAATTTTATAGTAATAGATTCGACAAGCAATGCAGGTGTTATTTATTCAACTGGTAACGTAGTTAATATTGATAGTTTTGGATTAGATTATTTTACTAATATTGCGTCAGGCGATGAAGTAATTTCAAGCTTTGATAAGATTTCTACATCGGTAGAAAAAAGAGGAGCAGGAACGCTTTCATATTGTCATACAGAATCCGCAGGCGAACTTCATGTTCAGAATGTAGATATTACAGACGAACTTCATATAAATGCTGATGCTACCGCATTAGTTGCAGGGATTAATGATCAATCAATTGATGTAATAGTGCAAACAACAGGATCAACAGGCGGCGATTATCATGTAATGGATGTTGCAGTAGGCGGTACTGGTTTGACTGAAGTATGCGCAATTGGAACAGGTGCAGGCGTAATTCCAATAGATCAGAGAATAAGTGTATTTACAGAAGATGTAGCACAATGGTATGATCTAAGTTTAACAACATATCACGATGTAACTGGCGGATTTGGCGGTGCGGATATATTAACAGGAGATAACGATATCCTTTATATCGGTGATGCTGCAGAATTTAACGAAGTGCAAGTTATACTCGCAACTTCATCTATTCAAAATTTAAGATTTAATTTTCAATATTGGAACGGTGCTTGGGTTACATTACCTGGTATTCAAGATGATACAAACGGTTTTATACAGAATGGATCATGGCGAATTGAACCGCCTGCGGATTGGGCAACTACAACAGTAAACAGTTTAACAAAATATTTTATCAGAGCGACAAGAACAAGAAACAATATTGCTGTTAATCCTGTTCCGACAACGTTAAAAGTATCTTCTAATACAACTTATAAATGGGATGAAAACGGCGATTTAAACCTTAGAGATATAACTTGCGAAAGTATAACAGCAACAGACGGTGTTTATAGATCAATGTATATCGATGCTGGCGCAATGGTAAGCTGTACAACTAACGGCGCGGCTACCGGAACTAATGAATACGGAACAAATGATATAGAGTTTGATTACTTCGCATTTGACGGCGGAGCAACAGAAGAAAGAGTACAATTCAAAATGAATATGCCAGACGAATGGGATCTAGGAACTATCAAAGCAAAATTTTATTGGAGTTCTGCAACTAGTTCGACTGCAAATGACACTGTCGAATGGGCGATAAAAGCCGGAGCACTTGCAGATAGTGATGCAATAGATACCGCGCTCGGAACACCCGTTGTTATTAGTGATACGCTTTTGGCAAATAACGGAACTGATTTACAAATATCTCCGGCAACTCCTGCATTAACAATCGCAGGAACTCCGGCATTAGGTGAATTAACTGCTTTTGAGGTATACAGAAATACTGATGGTACAGACGATATGACAGAAGATGCATGGCTACTAGGTGTATCTATTCAATATAAAGAGTTATCAACAGCAACAGCTATATGGTAGGAGTAATATAAATGACTTATTATCTTAATAGAAGAAAAGCTTTTCGTGGCGGTACAACGTGGACGGCTGAAAATGCAACATTAAATCCATACGATTCAAACTTAAAAGCTGTTTGGCGTTTTGATAACGGTGCATTATTAGTTGATTCAGTAGGTGCTAATACATTTACTAATAATAATGCCGTTACTAATGTTGCAGGGGGTATATATGGATATGGCGCAGATTTTGAACAAAGTTCAAGTCAATATTTATCCTTAGCATCTATTCCTGCTGATTTAAAACCAACCGCACAAATGACTTATAATATGTGGTTCAAGCCAGAATCACAACCATCATCAGGAAAATATCAACAGTTAATATATTCTGGAATTACCAGCCCTAACGTTCAGATGTACTACAAAAACAATAGTGGTACTCCTGAAATGCAAGCTTACTTATACACAGATGGCGGAACTGAAAGTCAAGTTGTAACGCAAACATTAACAAATGCAACTCAATATATGTTGACATTAAGAGCAGACGGAACTAATTTTAGATTGTTTGTTAATGGCAGTGCAATAGGTGCAAATAATGCCTATGATGGATCAATTGTTGCGAGTCCAACTGGAGAATATAGAATAGGTACAGATAACGGTGGCGGAAATATGGAATACCTAGATGGAATTGTAGATGAATTATATTTTTGGAATACTGGTTTGAGCGATGCTGCAATAACAGCATTATATAATACTGCAACAGGTTCATTTTATACAGGCTAGTATGCATATTATATTTATATTATATTTATATTTTACACCTATAAAACAAGTAGAATATTTATATAATATTCCAACAGACACACAATGTGATTATGGAGAACGATTATAAAATGAAACATAAATTACCAAGAGCAAAACAAGGTATTATTATTAATATTATAGGATCTATAATTGTACTATTATTAAGTTCTTTAATTTTGGGTTGTGTATCGTTCGCTAAAGATATGGTACAACAAAAAGCAAACGTTACAATAATATCAAATAAAATAAATACTTTAGAAAAAGAACTTGAAAACAATGAAGATAAAGACCATCAATTAAAAATTGATTTAACTAGAATAAAAAATAATCAAGAGCATATAATTAAACAATTAGACAGAATGCTAATTAAAATATATCCAGGAGCGTTATAAAATGATTGTACCATCCCCAATAATACAGCAGGTTAATGATAGAGAATATAAATTAATATTTCCTTTAGATATGTGTCTTGATAAATATGGCTCATATATTGTTAAACCTCCTTTTATTTTTGATGGAGCAAGCATCCCGCGCATCTTCTGGACTCTTGTAGGTAGTCCGTTTACAGGAAGTTACGCGCGCGCAGCATTCGTTCATGATATTTTATACTTGACAGAATTATTCGACCGCAAAACTTGCGATTGGATATTCTTAGAATTGATGCAAGAATATGGATGCGGATGGTTCAAGCGCAATATCATATGGTCAGCTGTTAAAAGTTTTGGCTGGTATGTTTGGAATAGTCACGATCAAAAGCAAGTTCAATTTTATAGAAAAAATATAACTAAAATTTAGGTGTAATAATGCGAAATATACTTTTATTAATAATATTAATATTATTAATAACTTCATGCAGATCAAATAAATCAATATCCACCATAGAAAAATATGATCAAAAAGGAAATGTTATAGAAAAAACTATAATACATTCAGATCAAAGCGGCTTTATTCAGTGGTCAAACAAGGAAAGAGTCTTTGATGTGCGCATATTAAATATGGGAATCTAAAAAAAGTTTAAAAAAATATAAAAAAAAGTGATTTTTAGCATTGACAACTAGCCTATTAGGGTATATACTATAAGTAAAAGAAAGGAAAAAGGTAAAAAAATGAAAACTAATAAACAATCTACACAAGATGCTTTAAGATGTAAGTATTTCCCACACAGTAAAAAATGTGACAATTGTCAATCATGTAAAAACTTAGATGATATTGATAATTTATTGCTTGATTTGGTAGTTAATACAGTAAGCGAAAGGAAATAATTATGAAAATGAAATATAAAAGAAATCTTATTAAAGGTTATAAAAAAGCCATTAAAGCGTTAATTCAAAAAGAAAATCTTAATATTGATTTACTGGATAGAATTAATTTATTAGAAAAACAATTACAGGAAATAAAAAAATACCTATGAAAATACTAATAATAAAATACATTTTAACTTTACTTTGTAGCTTCTTAATAGGATATGAGCGAGAAGTTAATCATAAAGGATTAGGGATAAGATCCAGTATTTTATTATGTCTAGCATTTACATCTGTTTTTATAGTAAATCAAGAACTAATATTAATGCACGATGGTTTAAACCCAGCTCGCTTATATTCATATTGTTTAGCTTCATTAAGTTTTTTAGGAGCTGGATTAATAGTAAAAACAAAAGATAGTATAACCGGATTAACTACAGCTGTATGTTTATATTTACTTCTATCAATATGTATGTTAATATCAGTTCAACGCTATGCATTAGCCTTAGTAATTACTTTAGTTAGCTATACTATATTAAAATTAGGTTATTTAGAAAAGAAAGGAGTATAATATGCTAGATGCAATTTTATTAGATATAGATAAAACTATTTCACAAACACCAGAAAAGAAACTATTCAAAAAATATAAAGATGAAATAGCAAATGCGGATTATAGCTGGTTCATAGATTATATTTCAACTTTTAGTCCTACTGATTTCTCATTGCATTTAGTTGATTTATTTACATCTAAATATCGCATTATTTTTTTAAGCGCGAGAAATGAAAAATCAAGTTTAGAAACTGAAAAATGGATCAATACGTTTTTTAATTTCCGGAGGTATTTCCCGCCTAAATATTTTTATCGCACAGATGGCGATGATAGACCTGATCACGAAGTAAAGCGAGATATTCTAATTAATAATATATTACCTAAATATAATATTATAGTTGCATTAGATGACAGACGCGATAATTGTATTATGTATAATGAATTAGGTATTACATCTTTTCAAGTTAGATTAAAAAAAGGAAACAACAAATGATTATAGGTATAACAGGCGAACGGCAAACAGGCAAAAACACACTGGCTAATTATATACAATATTCAAATAATCTAATTTCTACAAGAAGACATATAATTGAAATAAAATCATTTGCTGCTAAATTAAAATCATTATGCCAGGAAATGTTTCCATTAATTAAAAATATGGATTACTATGAATATAATCCAATTGATAAAGAAATAGAAATACCAAAATATAAAATGTCTCCTCGAGATATTTGGATTAAAGTAGGCCAGGAACTTAGAACAATAAATCCTGATGTATTTGTTGAGTATTTAATTAATAATATAACTAATTTTGATAGACATTACATTATAAGTGATGTCAGATTTCAAAATGAAATAGATCATTTAAAAAAAGCTAACGCGGTAATAATAAAACTAAATAGGAATAATGGATTAAAAAAAATCAAATCAGAAAAGCAAATTAAAAATTTCAAAGTAGACATTGAATTTGATAATAATGGAAGCGTAAACGAATTATTAATATTAGCTGATGCAATTGTAAAAAACTATTTAAATTAAAGAAAGGAGTAAGATGAATTATTACAAAAAAATTCGTTTAAAAACAGGTTTAACACAAGTAGAGTTTGCCAAAAAGTACAAGTTTAAATTAAGTTCTCTACAACACTGGGAGCAAGGAAGAAAGCCAACTGGATACGTTAAAACATTATATAAGATTATAGAAGGGAATTTATAATGCAATTATATAAAATTAACAAAATGAACTTATTTAAAAAACGCCAGAAACAAATTAAAGATAATTTTAAATTATTAATAATTAATAAGACAATAAAAAAACCTGCTATTTAAAATAACAGGTTTAAAAAAAAGAAAAGATATAAGTTGAAAACTTATATTAATATTATACCACAAAATACAAAAATATCAAGGAGTAATATGAACGAAATAATAAAAAACGATAACAATTTTCTTAACTTCAATGAAATGAAAGAGGCAAGCGAGATAATATCAGCTAGCGGATTATTTCCTGCTTACGATTCTCCAGCTAAAATTATGACTCTTATGCTACTATGTAAGTCTGAAAAATGCGATCCGCTAAAAGCAACAATGCGCTATGACTTAATCAACGGCAAGCCTAGTAAAAAATCACAGGCAATGCTAGAAGATTTTATTAATGCTGGTGGCAAAGTTAACTGGATAGAAACAAACGGTAAAATAGCAAAAGCTGAATTCATAGCACCAAACGAAAGTAATATAACAGAATCTTTTACAATAGAAGAAGCAAAAAATGCTGGACTTACATTACGCGATAATTGGAAAAAATATCCCAAACTTATGCTTAGAGCAAGATGTATATCATCTGCATTACGCGCGATATATCCGGTATCAACAGGCTTATTACATGATAATGATGAAATCGAAGAAAGTATTGAAGATGTTAAGCCGAAAGAAAAACTAATTAATAAGGTTGTTATTGAGCCAGTCAAAAAAGAACAAGTTGAAGTTGCCGAAGAAATTAAAGACGCGGAAGTTATAGACGAAACACCAATTATCACTAATCTATCTGATTTTGACGGTAAAATACAACTAATTAATAGTGATGATTTAAAACAATATCTCAAATCGATTAATTGGATCAAAGATGAGATTAATGAATTAAACGAGGAACAAAAGAAAACCATTGTTGATAAATGGGAAGCGTTTCAATCGGCCATTGAGAAATATATTAATAAGGGGGCGAAATGAGTCACCATCCATTTTCACCGTCAAGCTTAAAACGCTTAAAATTATGTCCTGGATCTTTTAAACTCTCGCGCAACTTAGAACAAACATCAAGCGAAGTTGCAACAGATGGCACAGAAATCCACGATGCACTGGAACATGATGATTTTTCAAAATTAAACCCAACGCAATTACCATGCGCAGAGGCAATGAGGGAATATGTAGCATCATTTATTCCATTTGAAAAAGCTATTAAAGAACAAAAAATATCTATCATTGAAGACTTTCAAGTATTGACAGAAGGTACTGCTGATGTAGTTTATGAGACTGAAAAATTAGTTTACGCGTTTGATTACAAAGCAGGATATATTAAAGTTGACAAAGTGCAATATAATATGCAAGCTAAAACATATTCTTTAGGACTTATGCAACGTTATAATAAGCCAGTATGTTTTCATTTCGTACAACCGAGGATTAATTTTTATGACTCGTACACTTTTCAATTATCAGAAAAGCAAACTATATTAGATGAAATAAAATTAATAATTAATACTTGTAATGATGATACAATGATTTTAAATCCAGGTGAATCACAATGTAAATATTGTTTAGCAAAAGAACATCATGTATGTCCAGCACTTAAATGCGCGTATGATACTGATGGTACAGCATTAGCTAATATTGAACATACAAGTGAATTATCTACAGAAGCACTTAAAAGTAATTATGATAAATGGATTATTTTAAAACAAATCGGTTCAAATCTTGAAAATACATTAAAATTAAGATTACAACAAGGAGATATTATTGATGGGTTAAAATTGAAATTAAGATCAGGCGGTAGAGAATGTAACAAAATACAAGAATTATATGATATCATACAAGAATATATGAGTATTGAAGATTTTTTAAATAGTTGTAAAGTATCTATCTCACAAATTGAAAATTTTTACTCTCGAACAATTAAAGCTAACGCAGAAAAGGAAGGCACAAAGGTTACACTCAAACAAGCTAAAGAACATTTCAAAGAAATAACGAAGGAATGTATTACTAAAAAAAGCGATAACTATTATTTAACACAAGAATAAGGATATATAATATGCAGAAACTTGAAAACGAAGGAAAATTTATTGTAAAAATTACGAATTGTATGTATAAGGCTTTAGAAAAACCGGAAGATCCCAAAGCATTTACATTATTATTAAGATGTGAAACGGAAGATGGTTTTTATATTGATCATACATTATACTTTACATCCAAAGTAATTGCATCGGGTAAAATGGCTGGGTTGACAGTTACAGAATCAAGTATTCAAACACTCGAAAAAATTGGTGTTGAAGGTGGCATGCCAGGCAATATCATGAATACTATTAATGCAGAAGATGGATTATATGCATCAATTGATGTACAATGGGAAGAATATATTAACAAACAAGGTGAAGAAAAAACAGTATTAAAATCTAAATGGCTCAATGCAATATCTAATCTCGTATCACTTAATGACATGAATATTAATGATGCATTTGATGGGTTATATACTGATATTATGACCAAAAAACAAAAATCTAAGTCGAAAGCATTTGGGACTCAACCTGCACCGAAAACAAGTGGCGCGGCAAAATCAACTGATATACCATTTTAATATAAATGTTTGATTTATTTAAACATCCTATTTTAATCGATACTCGCGAACAAACACCGTGGGTATTCGATTCTCATCCTACATTGCCTACTAAATTAGACGCTGGCGATTATTCATTAAAAGGATTAGAGAGCTATATAACCATTGAAAGAAAATCACTGCCGGATATGATTGGTTGTTGTGGCAGCTCGCGCGATCGTTTTATTAGAGAACTCTTAAGATTACGCGGGTATCGCTATAGCGCGGTAATTATTGAAGGAACTAGACAGCAAATCCAAAACGGCAAATGGCGCAGCAGTTTAAAACCTGCGCAAGTAATCGGTAGTATAAACTCATGGCGCGTAAAATATAATATAGAATTTATTTATGCAGGGAATGCCAAATTAGCCGCGCAGGAGTGCTATCAATTATTGCACAAGTTCTATAAACAATGCGTTATGTTTGCAGGAGAATTAGAATTATGAAGTGGAAAAAAGCTAAAAAAATAAAAAAATGCTGTAAATTAATGCAATGGTGTTGTAAATGTAAATACAACTCTTTTTGTTATGATCCATATGGAATAGCAAATTTTCCGGAACTGCCTAAAAATTTTAAGAAAAAAGATTTTAAAAAATAGAAAAACAAAGGATATTATGAGAAAATTTTATAATTTCAATGATATATGTCAATGCGTAAATATCCTTGATGTTGCCAATTCCCTTGGTATTAAAATCACGGATAAGCGCAGCGCAGCGACATGGCGCGGTGGTACAAATAGTAAGTCAGTGGCGTATACTGATAAAACATTTTGTGATCATGGCGATAGTAAAAAAGGCGGTAACGTATTACAATTAGTTCAAAAGGTTCAAGGGTGCGATCTATTAGAAGCATCAGAATGGATCGGTGAAAAATTTAATTTAAAAGCTGTTGAGCTTCAAAAAACAGATGATACACATAAACCAATAGAACACGAATATATATACACAGATAAAGACGGTAATCCAATACATAAAACAATCCGCTATGAGCCTAAAGATTTTATGCAAGCGCGCATGGAAAAAGGTAAATGGCATTTCGGCTTACATAATACCGAATTAGTTCCCTATAATTTACCAGTGTTTGAGAAAACAGAATCTATCTTTATATGTGAAGGTGAAAAGGCAGCGGAAGCGTTAATGACACAAAATCTTGCTGCTACTACTTTTGCACTCGGTGCGGGCAATCTTAAAGATTATTATGCGAAATATTTTCTTGATAAAAATGTAGTAATTATACCGGATAACGACAAGTCCGGACGTGAACATGCAATAGAAATCGCGCGGTTGCTCGCACACTCCGCAAAAGCTATTAAAATACTAGAACCTATTAGCGATAAACAAAAAGGTGACGCGGTAGAGTTCTTTCGCGATGGCGGTACGGTTGAAAAATTAGTCGCGATTTGCAAAAAAACAAATAAATGGGTAGCACCAAAAGAAGTAATTCAAATTGCACGCAATGAAAATAAAACAGCATTATCAAATTATATTATTACCGAATCTATTGATGCGCGAGGGAACGCACGCAATATCAAAATGCCATTAACTATCAACGAAATATATAAAGAATTTTCCAAACGTCTTTTGGGATATCCTTATATCGTTAATGATATATTATTTGATTGGGATCGCGCAAAACAAGAAATATATTATATTCGCGATGTCGCAAGTTTGTTTGCATGGATAGGTGAAAAAACAAATCAGCCTGTTGTTTGGCAGAATGAAGGCGATGGTAAAGTTACAAAAAGCGAGTTTTTACAATACATAAAGAAGAATGCGAAAGCATTTGAATCAATATCATATTTGCCGGATTATCCAAAACGTGAGAATGTTTTTTACGCGCCAGTAATCATGCCGGAAGCTACGCAAAAGCATGAACATTTTAATAAATTAATTAACTATTTTAATCCTAATACAGTTGAAGATAAAGTCTTATTGCAAACTTTATTTGCCGCGCCAATATATTATGAATATGGTGTGCCGCGTCCAGGTTGGATTATAGATTCAGTGGCAGGACAAGGTAGCGGTAAAACAACTATTCCGCATATGATCGCAAAATTATATGGTAATCATAAAGATATGGCGTCAAGCGGCTGTATTAATGTTAATGTGAATTCATTGAAAAATAATATTGATGAGGTTAATAAACGATTATTATCTACAGGAGCATCGAAAAAGAAAATCATCTGCTTTGATAATATAACCGGAGAATTTACAAGCCCGGAATTAGCTGAATTAATTACAACTGATTTTGTCACAGGGCGTCCAGCCTACGGTCAGGGAGAATTAACAATATTAAATAGATTCACATATGTTTTGACGGCTAATTCGGCCACCGTTGAAAAAGATATTGCGGAACGTTGTTACTTTATTTACATCGGTAAACCAAAATACTCCGCGGATTGGTTAACGGATATCACGCAATATATTAATGAATACCGTTTGAATATTATCGCGGATATTATCGATATTCTGCAAGCCAATAAACTGGATAATGAAGTCTCTCGCTTTGGCGATTTTGATAAAAAAATACTATCGGCTTTTTGCGCAGATTCACAACAATATAATAATGTATTAGGCCATACAAAAATAGCGCGCAGTAAATCAGATTATGAAGTTGAACGCGCCGCAGAAATCGAAGAAGTATTTGAAGAGGCTGTGAATAATATGAGATTTGCGGATGATGAATTAGTGTGGATTACGACAGCCGCGCGAAAATATATATTGCGCAATGGTCTTGATTTTAAGGCATCAATACAGATGATTAATAATTATATTAAGACTGGTTTAATAACAAAATTGGCAACAGAAAAGGCATCATACAAAAATAAAAGGGGCTTGGTATGGTGCGGAAATAATGCTAATTCACTATACATTTTTTTACACAATGACCATAATCTTAGTATTTCTCTTAACACTATAGACTTAGTAGATAAAGAACTTATAAGAAAAACTCTATAATAAATAGATAAAAAATAATTTTAAAAGAGACTCTTTAGAGTCTTTTTTTTTGTTAAGACAGCATTATACAAAAAAAACTGTATAGTAATACAAAAAATAAAATGGAAATGTATAGCGTTTTTGAGGCTAAAAACCTTTCATTATACAGTTATACAATTAATATTAACTATTCTATTGTAATAGTTATTATTATATATATATACCCCTATACTACCTTATATATATACTAATATTATTATACCTATTAGCCTTTATAGGAAAAATTTGTATAAGTGGATAATATGTATAAGGCAAAAAAAATGCAAAAAAGTTAATTATGAAAATAAATGATGTTTTTTTAATAATAAGTATTGACATACTCCCCCTGGTATGGTATAGTGTAAGTAGATCAATAGACAACAAAAAACAAAAGGAGTAGAAATGAAGGCATCAGATTTCACAGCAACTAAAGAGGAAATAGAAAACTTGTTTTTGGAGTTAAATCCAGGACAACAATTCCATTGGTCTAATTCGCAGAGAGTCGCAGCTTTTACGGCCTCTGTCAAAAATCGCAAATATAGATTAATGATAGAACAGGCAAAGAAAGAAGAACAAGAAGAACAAGAAGCAAAAAGAACAATTTATATTAGGCAATTAGAAGAACAAAAAGAAAATGCTATACAAAAACATAATGAGAAAATGAAATGGTTTGACAATGTAATTAAAAAACAAAAAGCAAACGTTATAAAACATAATGAGAAAATGAAATGGTTTGATAGTGCAATTCAAAAACAAAAAGAAAAATGTAAATAAAAACAAACTAGCACTTGAAAACTTACTTATAAGTAGTATAATTAATAATAGAAAGAAAAAAGGATCGATATTATGAAAACCTACAACAATGATGTTCAAGCTTGCAATTTAAAACTCACAAAAAATTCTTTTGAAAAAATTAAAAATAGAATGGCCGCAAAAGAATTCATAAATTTAACTACTATCGTAATAAGTAAAACATATTATATAAAATAAAAAATAGGAGGTTATAATGGAAATTTTTAAAAAACATCTACAGGAATTAAAAAAAGGTACAAGGCAATTTGAAAATGTCTTTCAAGCTGTTAGTCGTATGATTCTAGATCGGAAAGATGCATTTAAAAAAGTCAAAGTTAATGGAAAAACGATTTACGACTATTCTATATTTCGCGAAGATAAATATCACCTTATAGGCTTATATGATGAAATTAATTCTTTTGTATCATTTGTTAAAGATGCAGCAGAAGGTGGATCATCAAAAGAAATGGCTTATGTATTAGTTGGCGAACCCGGTAACGGTAAAACGTTTTTTGTAGAATATCTCTGTGAAAAGTATCGCCAGTTTTTATCACAAGAGCCAAATCGCAAATATACTTTTCGATTTACCAATCTGAAAGAGTTAAATTTATATGGTAATTTAGATTTTATTGAATCGCAAACATTTGAAGATCCAATGCTGTTATTGATGAATTTATTTGAAAAAGAAAATGTTATTAAACATCTTAAAAAATATAAATTCACGAATAAAGAAATTGATAATATGTATTGCAATTACCGACCATTAGGTGCATGTTCAGAATATATTTTAGATGATCTTAAAGAATATTATGGTAATATAGATGAAGTGGTTAAAAATCATATCGATATCAAACCGATTCGCATATCATCTACAATGGGAACTGTAACAGGTAAATATTCCGCTAGAGACAAAATAACATCTTCCGCAAAAGATCTACTCGGCGAAGAATCAATACAGCGTTTAATGAATCTTACAGATACCAATAACCCATACCGTATTGATTTAAGAATTGGCGCGCTTGCACGTGTTGGCTCATGCGGTATACATTTTTCAGATGAATTATTTAAAAACAAAAAAGACCTTGTTCAGGTATATCTTGGCGTCATACAAAATAGAACAATTGAAATAGATGGTTTTAAATGGCCTTTAGATACTTTAATTATAGCTACATCTAATAACGCGGAATTTAATCGCTTTGTCGGCTCAGAGGAAGAAGCGCCAATTGTTGACCGTTGTAGAATTGCATATCACGGCCATAATACCAATTACAAATTGCAACAGGAATTAACAGAATATTCAATCGGTAATAAAAAAACAACGGTAGATGGTAAGGCATTACATATCGATCCTAATTTAAACTATGCAATATCAAATGCCGTTGTTCTTTCTCGTCTGCCCGCGTCGAAAAAATTAACACCATTAGAAACGCGCAAATTGGCAGCAGGCGAGATTGCCGGAGATAAAGGTATTAAAACATTAACAGAATTAATAGACGACCTCCAGGAAGAAACAGATGTGACGAAGCGTTTTGGCCAGCGCGGAATTGGCCATAGGAATCTTGGGCGCGCAATACAGTTGCTATTAGAAAAATCAGACACGCAAGATGGATGCTGTATGTTCGCTCATGATTCTTTTACTGCCTTGAAACAGATTGTATTAGATTATATTAAAGATGCAAAATTAAAAACCAAATATCTCGAAGATATTAACATCGCGAAAATGTTATATCGCGAGAATATTAAAACATCACTATTCAATGCATTCTTAGATGATCCACAGGCTATAAAATCAGAGGTTAATAAATATGTTAATAATATTATAGCTATTTCAGAAGAAGATATGGCAGCCGATAAAATGTGGAGATATAAAGACCAGATCACAGGTGAAGTGAAAGCAATTAAAATTGATGAAAAATATATCAATAATGTTGAAGAACGTATGGGGTTAAAAACGCAAGAACAAAAAGAAAGCTTTAGAACTACGATAAGGCGCATATACGGAAGAAAGATTTTAACTGATCCAGAATATGACTTTATGGATAATCACACTCTAGTTAAAGCTATTACAGAAGTACGTTTAAAATCTGATATTGCTGGAGCGGAGTCATTGGTAGGAGCTTTAGCAAATCGCACAAATGACGAAAACAAAGAATTATATAATCGTATACTTAAAACTATGATAGATAAATTAGGCTATTGTAAAGTTTGCGCAGAGAGAACAATTGAATATTTTTGCGCACCAGAAGATGACGAGTAAAATATAATAATAAAAAAGAAAGATATAATTATGGAAACAGAAAATAATCAAGTAAATATTAAAACACATAATGTTCAAGAGATTAATATATATTTACCTTTTCACATTGGTGAACCAGAAGATTTTATAGATATTTTTACAACTCTTAGAACAGCAACACCGAATGATGTTATTAACATTCATATTAATTGTAGTGGTGGTTATTGTGTTACAGGAGTACAACTAATTAATGAAATGATATCTTGCAAAGGGAAAGTAATATCAATATTAAATGGAATGGCAGCAAGTATGGCAACTTTTATTTTACTTGCAGGGCATGAAATAGAAATTTATCCTGATAGTGAATTTATGATACATTTTGTTTCTAGTGGTACATATGGCAAAGGTCATGAAATGAAAGCTCATATAGATTTTTTAGATCGTCATTATAAAAAATTATATAGAAAGCATTATAGATTTTTCTTAACTTCACAAGAAATAACAGAAGTCATAAATGGTAAAGATATGTGGATGGATTCAGATGAGGTTATTAGCCGTCTAGAAAGTAGAGCTAAGAAAATGGAAGCATTAGAAAAAAAATCAAAAACTAAGGAGTAATTATATGAGTGATATATTACAACCTAGTAAACGCTTAAGAACTCTTGAAGAACTCATGGAACGAGATCAACAGCGTGAAGATGATGGATTTTCTAAAAAAATTAAATTAGGTCAAATTATTAAGCCAGGTATTGCACCTATTATTGTACCATCCGTGGAAGAAGAAAAATTTTATCATTATAATAATCCAAAAAATGAAGAAGAAGGGGAAGAAGGTGGAACAGCAGATTCAAATAGTGAAGAAGGGGATATATTAGGACATGTGCCAGTAGATCAAGAAGGTGAAGGTGAAGGACAAGATGGTCAAGGTGGTGAAGGTGAAGGTGATCATGGTGAAGAATCCGAAAATGCGTATAATATAGGTAAATATTTAACAGAAAAATTTGAATTACCGGAACTACAAGACAAAGGGAAAAAGCGTTCTTTAATAAAATTCAAGTATGATTTGACAGATAGTAATAAAGGTACAGGTCAAATCCTTGACAAAAAACGTACTATGAAAAATATAATAAAAACAAATATTGGATTAGGTAAAATAGATCACAAAAATAAATTTAATATGAAAGATTTATTAATTGATCCACGATCATTTCAATATCGTTGTTTAAGTCGTGAGGCTGATTATGAAAACGAAGCAGTCGTGTTTTTTATTAGAGATTATTCAGGCTCTATGTACGGTAAAAGAACAGAAATAGTAGTAACTTTACATTCTTTATTATATTTTTGGCTTATGTATGCTTACAAAGGTAATGTAGAAACTCGCTTTATTTTACACGATACAGAAGCTATAGAAGTTAACAATTTTACGACATATTATCGCAAACAAGTTGCCGGTGGTACAGAAGTTACAAGTGCTGTGAAGTTAGTTAATGAAATAGTGTATAATGAAAGTTTAGAAAAAGATAAGAATATATATGTATTTATGGGTAGTGATGGTGATGATTGGAGTAATACAGATGAAGTTGAAAAAGTAGATTCAATCACTGAAATGCTAAGATATTCTAACAGGATGGGGTTTACTTGTGTACAGTCAACAAGTAGGTATAGTAAATTAATCCCTGAATATCTTAATTTTTTAGATAATTACAAGGCTAATAATAATCCAAACAATTTAATATTAACAGAATTATTCGAAGATGCGCAGGATAATGAATTAATTGAATGTATCAAAGATTTATTGGAGGTGGTGTAATGCAATTAATTAATCAACATACCAAACAAATATTTGAAGATTGTAAACAACGTGCAATAGATTTTGGTCTTAATGTAGATTGTGCTACATTGGAATATATTGTAAGCGGTAAAGACTTTGCAGAATTATCCAGTAAAGTTATGATTCCCACTATGTATCATTTCTGGTTAGATGATGTTAGAACATTCTCAGATATTAAACAATATGAAGTATATCCACATTCAGCATATGAGACTGTTATTAATTCACGTCCTGGAATGTCATTTTATCTTCAAGATAATCCAGACTGGCTTAATTGTATGATTGCATATCATGTATTAGGACACCAAGATTTTTTCAGATCTAATAAATTTTATGAAAAAACATGGAATGATGATTTTGTTGGTCAATCACTAGCTAATAAAAGAACAATTAATGAATTGCGTATTAAACATGGTAGATGGGTTGATTATGTAATAGAGTTCTCTAGAAGCTTAGATAATATATTATTTCCAACATATTATGATCAACAAAAACATAAAGTTAAAAATTGCACAGATTTCTTTTTTGATATTTTTATACAAACTGAAATCAATTATTCAGAAATAATGTATACAAAATGGCTAAATAAATTTAACAAGATGACAGATATTGAATTTAAAAATGAAGTTATTTCTAATTTTCCAGATTTTATTACCTTGTATGAAGACTATAAAGACAATTATAAAAATACAGATCCTGATATATTAAGTTGGTTAATGGATAATTCTCCATTTTTGAATAAAAAAGGTAATGAATGGATGTTAACAGTTATCAGTATTGTTAAAGAAACTGCTTTATATTTTGAACCACAAAGACGTACTAAAATAATGAACGAGGGCTGGGCTTCCTTAATACATGATGAATTATTTAGAGCTGATCCACATATAGTTGGATTTGAAACTGATTATGCTAGAGTTAATTCTTTTGTAACATCAGTACCTAAAGTAGGTTTAAATCCTTATGCTATAGGAATGAGATTATTTGAACATATAAAAAACAATTCTAATAAAGGTAAATATAGTATAGAATTTGACCGTATATTAGATAAAGAAAATCGTAAATATTATGATAAACATAAAGATACAGGATGGCAGTATATAAGAGATATTATGATAAATTGCAATGACTCCATGTTTATTAATTCTTTTATAACTCAAGATTTCGTAGAAGAATACAACCTAGCAGTAATAGGAACTAGATTAGTACAATATGGACAATATAAAGAATATTATATTAAATCTAAAAAAGCTGCTGATTATAAGCAAATGCTATTGGATACATTAACACATCCACCGTTAATGTGTATAAAAAAAGTTAATGATAAAAAATTAGAATTGAAACATAAATGGGAAGGTGTAGAATTGTATCAACCATATGTACAACAAGTATTGAGAAATATATTATGGTTATGGGGTAATGATAGTAATATTGAATTGGAAACAAAATTTTATGATGATGACCATAAAACGTTTGCAAAGTATTATAGAGAGGAAAAAAAATAATGAATAATTTAAAATTTTTCAATAACTTTGTTACAAATTATAAAGCTACAAACAAGAATCAAATCACTTTTGAGAATTTTTTAATAAAAGCTTTTGATTATCCTATACAATATTTTAGAGATTTTAGAAAATTTCTATTAGATGCGGTAGAATATTACAAAACTGAAAATATGGCTTTAATGTTTGAATTTAATCAAGAAAAGAAGTTTTTTGCAAGTTATAAATTTCTTATTGATTTTGAAAAATTTGTGAAGGATATTTATTCATTAAAGAATTCAAAAAAAATAACTATCTTTGAGGGTAAACCTGGCAGCGGTAAAAGTACATTTCTTAAAAATTTTTATAATGCTTTAGAAAATTACAATCAAAAAGAAGAAGGGGCATTGTATCAGATTACATGGAAATTAGAAGAAGATGTATATTATACATGTCCTTATCATTGTCATCCTGTATCAATATTACCTAAAGAACATAGAATGGAAATTTTAGAACGTTCTATAAATTCTAAAAGATTTATTGAGAATATGTATCATAATAAAAGTTATGAATGGATGATTCATAGTGAACCTTGCCATATATGTAAAAAAATATATGATTATCAATTAAAAAATAGGTCGATTAAATCGATATATAATAATATATATGTAGAAAAAAATGAATTAGACCGACATATTAGCAATGGGTTATCAATTGTAATGCCTAATAAGTATAAATCAATGCAATACTATAATGATAAAAAAAATAGTGAATTATTATATAAATATTTCCCTGGTATTAATATTGATATTATCTATTCTGATTTTGCATCTGTTAATAATGGAATTTATGCAATAATGGATTTAAAAGGTAGTAATGTAGATAATTTTAATAACATCCATAATTTAGTAACAGAAGAAATAAACAAAGTACATCATAATGAAGAATATTTAAATGTTGTTTATATGGCTGTTGCTAATGAAGACGATTTAAAAGAGATCAAAGAAAAAGAATCTTTCATGGATCGTATTAATATTATATCAATACCTTATAATATGAATTATAAAACTGAAATAGAGATCTATCAAGATCATTATAAAGATTCATTAAATGATAAATTTATGCCTCACATATTGGCTTTATATGCTAGATTGATTACTATCTCTAGGATGTCATCTAAAACTACAGTAGAGTTTGATAATTATATCAATCCTGTTAATTGCTATGAGCAATGCGGTAATAATAGACTAATTATAAAAACTGATATTTTAAATGATAAAATACCTGAATGGTTAAAAGAGGAAGACAAAAAGAAATTAACAGATGAGGCTATTAAAAATATTAAAATGTCATCTGATGATGGTGTTTCCGGTATTAGTGGTAGATATGCTTTAAATTTATTGAATGAATTCATTTATACGAGTAGTCAAGATAATAATGATATTATCGATATTAAAAAATTTGAGACATTTTTTTGGGATATTGATGATCTAAATTATACTTTAACTACTATAGTTGATTTAGTGAAATATTATAACTATATAATATCCAATGAGGTAAAACAAAGTTTATTTTCTTCAAATGAAAGGATTATTGTTAACGATATATTAAATTACTTATTTTGTTTAACATTGGAGGGCAATGAAAAAGATATCGAATGCGTCTTTACTAAGAAAAAAATTAAAAATAAGGAAAACGAATTAATCAAAGTAGAAAAAAAACTAACAAGTGTAATTGATACTAATATTGAACTATTTAGAAAGGAGCAATTAAATGTTTTTACGACTAAAACAGTACATGGAGATATTAAGAAAAGTAAACAATTTCAAAAGCTTTTTAATCTCTATAAAAGAAATTTGGAAAAAAATGCAATAGATGAATTAAATCAAGATTCTTTTATTAATGCTCTTAAATGCTATGATACAGATAAATTTAGTACATTTGATAAATCAATTCAAAAACGTATTAAATTTGCTATCGATAATCTAATTAATAAATTTGAATATAATAATAAAACCGCAAAAAAGATATTATTATATTTTTTAGAGCTTAAGAAGTAATTATGAAAAATATAGAAGATAATTATAAAGATAATTGGGATGCTGAAAAAGGACATTGTGCTTTATTATTGGCAGTATTAAGATTTGATTATATAATGAAAATAAGAGAAAAAAAAAGGAGTTTAAAATATGGAAGAGGTATTAGGTAAAGAATTAATTGAATATCAAAAGATTTGGCAGCAAGTTATGCCAGATAAATGGAATTTTAATCTATATTATGATAATAAGAAATGCAATACTGATAAAGGTATATTAGGGTATTTTAAAATAACAAAACCACATAATATATATATTGCATGTTATAAGCATGTTAAAAAAGCAATGATACCTACTATAGTACATGAATACACGCACATGAAACAATTTAAAAGATATGGTTTAATTGGTTATTCATTTTTAGCACTATTCCGATGGAAAACATTAGAGCCGGAAGCGAGATATAATGAAATTAAAATAGCTAAATTATTAAATGTAACTACAGGGTATTAATATGAATAAAAACATAAGCACAAATATCATTAAGGAATATTTGGAGAAATATCCAGATATGAAGTCAAATACATTGTCAAAATTAATTTATAAAGATAAACATAAGCATTTTAAAAATAAAGAAGCTGTTAGATCTGTTATAAGGTATTATAAAGGCAGAATAGGCAAGGCAAATAGAGATAAACTAGTTGATAGACGTTTTAAGTTACCAGAACCTACGAAAGAGAATCCTTATAGTTTACCTAAAGAATGGAATGTGGCATGGAAGCCATTTATAATAGCTGGTAAAAAAATATTAGTTATTAGCGATGTACATATCCCTTTTCACGATACTATAGCAATAACAGCTTGTTTTAATTATCTAAAAAACAATAATGTTGAATTAGATACAATTGTATTGAATGGTGATATATGGGATTGTTATGCATTAAGCCGTTTTAATAAAGACCCTGAGTTTAGAGATTTTGGAAGCGAGCTGCAAGCAATAAAGCATTTTCTGATGGCATTAAAGAATAATTTTCCCAATACTAAGATTATATATAAAGAAGGTAATCATGAAAGGAGGTTTCAACATCATTTATTAGATAAAGCTCCTGATTTTTTTGGTATAGAAGAATTTAGGATTGAGGTATTGCTTGGTTTGCATGAATTAGGAATAACTTGGATTCAAAATAAGAGGATTATAAAAATAGGTAAATTGAATGTGTTACACGGTGATGAGACTGCGGGCGGCGGAGCTGGTGGAGTTAATCCGGCAAGAGGTTTACATTTAAAAACGCAAACTACTTCAATGTGTGGGCATTTTCATAGAGTATCTCAACATACTTCAAAAACATTAAATGAGCACTTCATAGGGTGTTGGAGTATCGGCTGTTTATGCTATATGAATCCTGATTATATGCCCATTAACCAGTGGAGTCACGGCTTTGCCATAGTAACTAGAGAAAATGATAATAGTTTTGTTGTGGATAATAAAAGAATAATAAATGGAAAGATTGTATAAAATGACAAAGATGTATTCAAAAGAATGTATTAGTTATGATGCCGTATATGATAAATTTGTATTCACTGCTAATAATGGTGAACAATATAGATTTCATGATAAATATGAAGCTATACAGTTCGCTAAAGAATATATGATACAACATGTTAATGCTAAATTGGTGGAATAATGAAAGATAAAATATGTAATGTATGTCAAAAGACTATAGCTGATCTTAAAGCAGAGATTAATAGATTAGAAAAGGAAGTAAAACACTGGAAGGAGATAGCATATGAACAGCTTTCTGAACGATAAGGCTGGTAAAGGTGATGATGATACCAGGGTAAAAGATCGTGATACATATCGTAAGAACTTTGATAATATATTTAGGAAAAAGAAGAAGAAAACTATTGAAGTTTACCCATAAGTAATGTATAATATATATATGAAAGGAGTTGATCATGTTTAAAATACCTCACTTGAAATGCAAACGATGCAATCATGAATGGATACCAAGAAAAAATATAATATCTATATGTCCTAAGTGTAAGAGTAAGTTATGGAACAATGATAAAAAATGATAACGAAAAGAAGATGTGATATATGTGTGGCTTATGATCGTTGTAAATTACATGATCCAAAATATATAGATTGTTCAACCTTGATCGATGAGGAATTACGACAAAGATATATAAATTTGCATAATGTGAACAAAAATGTGAACACATGTGAACACATGTGAACACATGTGGACATATATACCCCCTAGTGTAAGAGTAAGTTATGAAACAATGATAAAAAATGATAACGAAAAGAAGATGTAATATATGTGGGCTTATGATCGTTGTAAATTAAATGATCCAAAATATATGGATTGTTCAACCTTGATCGATGAGGAATTACGACAAAGATATATAAATTTGTATAATGTGAACAAAAATGTGAACACATGTGGACATATATGCCCCCTATTAGGTTCTTCTGACACAAAAATTGCCTGTAAAG
>Ga0233437_1001538_pt1 | contig 41699 bp, 27 predicted proteins | sample SI_122_August201_FD_182714 | JGI IMG/M metagenome (GOLD analysis project Ga0233437, IMG submission 182714) | Seawater microbial communities from Saanich Inlet, British Columbia, Canada - SI_122_August2016_200_MG | ecosystem: Environmental > Aquatic > Marine > Inlet | place: Canada: British... | reverse complement strand
CGAAAACTCAGGGCAAAACGGAGTATGCCGAACACTTAGAGTACAATTCCTTCGCCAGTCTTCTCTCCTCCGCTGACTGTGCGACATCAACCGTTTAAGGTGTGCGTTTTCACCGTTTTACGCATCAACTTGATCCTGAATGCTTATGACGCAATGCCCACGGGAGGAAATTTAGAAATCACCGCCCGCAAAAAGAAGGGAAATGTAGAAATTTCTTTTCAAGATGAAGGTACAGGCATTGAGTCAGAAGATCAGGCTAATATATTCGAGCCATTTATCAGCACCAAAGAAGGTGGCACAGGGCTAGGACTCACCGTGAGCTACAATATTATTGCTGCTCTTGGCGGCGAACTGGAGCTTTTACAAAACGACCGTGAAGGCGCGTGTTTTCAGGTCACTTTACCGATCGGAGGCAAATAATGTCCCCTACTATTTTAATTGTAGACGATGAGCCTGTTGCTCTGAAATCTCTAAGCGATATTTTGCGCCTGGAAGGCTATACTGTTGAATCTGCTCACAACGGACAAAAAGCGATCGAGTACATTCGTAACCGTTATGTTGATCTCATGATCGTTGATCTAAGAATGCCCGGAATTGACGGCCTCGAAGTTGTACGGATCACAAATGAAATTTCAGCAGATACTGAAGTGATCTTACTTACGGCTTTTGGGACAACAGAGAGCGCCGTTCAGGCCTTGCGCCTTCGTATTCATGACTATTTGCTAAAACCGGCATCTCCAGCGCAGATTTTAGCCAGTGTCCGAATGGGTCTCTCTCGTCGTGAAGATAAATTACGTGCTCGTGAAGGATATACAGCCGACACCCCTCCGGATGAACGGGTTGCTACCGTTAAATTGAAAGATGGTACGGTCATTGATCTTTCTCGCCGCTCCATAAAGCACAATAAAAAAGAGACTCACCTAACTCCGGCGGAGGGGCGGCTTTTGCGTATATTTATTGAAAATGTCGGGCGTGTTTTCTCGCATAGAGAATTGGTTTTGCTTGTACAGGGGTACGAAACAGCGCAGCACGAAGCCCCTGAAATTCTTCGTCCGCTTGTGAGCAGGTTGCGGCAAAAAATAGACAAAATCCCTTCGCTGAAAGGATCTGTTGTCAGTGTGCGCGGCAAGGGCTATGTTTTTGAATATAAAATGGAGAAAATCTAAAGCGAAAACTATACTCAGACCCGAAAGGTTTTTTCTCGAATCCGTACCTCAAAGTGATTTTTCTGGATTAAATGCCTTTCAGCTCGCGTTGTTGGAAACCTTTCGGGTCTTCGGCGGACTTTTCTGGCAGTTTCTTAGCTATGTGGTCCCCAAGGAATATCAGGCGGGAGTTGGTGGGGAGCGCGGATCCAATTAAGCCAGCCTCCAGGCCCTTTGCGCGGTTCTTGTTTTTCAAAGCGTACAAGCAAGAGACTTGCGATCAGGCCAAGCACGCCAACCCATTGGAGCGGACTCAGCTTTTCCCCCAATAATAAATAACCAGCCCCAACGGTGACTATCAATTCGCCCAGCCCTAAAAGTGCGGTCTGCATCCCGCCTATGTGCTTGACGCCCAAGAAAAGTGTCAAACGGGATAAGAAAGTAACCAGCGTTAATCCAATTACGGGTGTCCAATCTATATTCCCCTCAGGGAGTTGTAGATCGAAGATAAAATAAGCGGAAACTACAACAAGACTCATTGAGAGCAATGTATATAGCGTTACTGTTGGAGCAGGGACTTCATATAGAACACGTTGATTGATAGGGAGGTGTAATGCATAAAGGGCGGAGCCTACAAGCATCATCCCAACGCCAAGAATATCAATGCCTCCACTGTTGGCATTTGTAATTAAAATAATCGCAAGGGTGGCTAAACCGATCCGAACAAGAGTCAGCTTACTTGGTCTTTGTCTATCTAAAAAAGACCAAAGCACAACAAAAACAGGATATAAGGAATAAAGGAGTTGTCCAACGCTCGCGCTTAGCCGCCCTAGAGCCATATAGTAGAAAAGAGAACCGATCCCGTTAATTGTGCCGGCTAAAAGACACCCAGCAAAGCCTAAAGGAAAAATATAAAGATATTCACGCTTGAAGAGTAAAATGATTGCAAGCAAAAGTCCCGCAGCCATACTTGTTCGTAATGCCACAACTGTGAGCGGGGCAAAGCCGATTAAAATAGCCTGCCTACCAAATATTGGTGTAAATCCTAGAAAAACTGCTGATATAAAGGCAGCTTCAATCCCTCTGTTTTTTCCTTTGCTCATCGTTTTCTCTCAGCGAATGATTGTATGCACCTCGTCAAGAAACTCATCACTCATGAAATCTCCTTTTTGGAGAAGCGATTGTATTTGCCCTTTGAGCCTTTCTCTTTCTTCTTTGGTTAATTCCTTAGCAGTGGAAACTATAACGGGAATATTTTCTGTTTCTGCATTTGCTTTGAGTTCATCCAGAACGCCGAAGCCGTCTAACTCTGGCATCATTAGGTCAAGGATAATTAGATCAGGGTTCTCTCTGCGAATAACACGCAAGGCTTCTTTCCCATTTTTAGCCTCGAAAAGGGTGAAATCACCTTGCGATTGGAGAATACGTCGAATAAGGAGTCTTGCCTCTGTTGTATCATCTACTATAACCACTCTTGAAAAGCGCTCAGGAACAACATGGCTAAGTGCTGCGAGTATACCCTCTTTTGGTGTTTCTTTTGCAAATTCGTCTTCAGGCAAGACGATATTTCGTGCCCAGTCGTCTCCTAACACAAATTTCTCTGGAGGCATCGTGTGTCCTGTACAGTTAACGACAACTGTATCGTCGGGTTTAATAACGCCAGCACGCACAAGTTTAAAGAGACCTGCAAAAGCCACTGCTGCAGCAGGTTCTGCCGAAATGCCTTCCATTTTTGCAAGAACGTGCATTGCGCGGAAGGCCTCTTCGTCGGTAACGCTTTCAAAAGCACCGCTTGAAGCATCTATTGCTTTGCGTAGAAGCTTATAGGTGCGGCCGGGATCTCCCGTTGCGAGGGTTTCTATATGTGTGCGAGGGTCTTCAACGACTTCAGCGGTCTCGAGACCTTTTTTCCAGCTAGTAACCATTGGAGAGCAGCCAGCAGTTTGAATAGCGGCAATTGCCGGCTTTTTGTTGATGAATCCCATCTCTTCCAGTTCAGAAAAACCTTTGGCAACGCCGAGCGGCCCCATTCCTCCGCTAATTGATTGCACATACCAGTCTGGAGTGCGCCAGAGTGACTTATTGTTATCTGTACGAAGAAAGGCTGTCATTTGCTCTGATATTTCATAGGCAATTGTTTTCATCGATTCAATAGAAGGGATGGAGCGCGCGCCCATATTTTGGTAGAGATTTCTTTGTTGTGCAAATTCTGATGCAGCCCGCTTTACATTATCATAAGAGCCTGTCACTTTGATAACTTGGCTTCCATATAGCGCGATCTCTCTCATCTTTACGGCGGGCACCAAACTGGTAACGAAAGCCCATAGTTTTATGCCCGCTCGAGCAGCGTAGGCAGAGTAAGCGATAGCAACATTCCCTGTAGAAGCGACGACCATTTCAGTGATGCCAGCCTCTTTTAGCGCAGCAATTGATACAGCTGCTTGACGATCTTTGAATGAAGCAGTTGGCCCTTGTCTTTCATCTTTGATAAAAATATTTGGACAACCCAGCATCAGCCCTAGATTGGTTGCTTTTATTAGTGGAGTGCCTCCTTCGCCAAGTGCGAGAGAAGGGTCTAAGTTGCGTATTGGAAGGAGTTCATGATATCGCCAAAGATCAAAAGGGCGGTCAGGAAGCTGCAAAGGAAGTGTCTTGGAAAGCGTATTTAAATCGTATTCAGCCTCGCGCCATTGACTATCACATTGAGGGCAGTTTATAGCTGTAGGAAAATAAGGGGCTTTGTGTCCGCAGTCAATGCATCGAAGAATAAATGACATTATTTTATTCTTTTCCTTTTAGTGAAGGATCTTTGAGGTGATTAAGACTACGTTCAAGTGTTGATAGTAATTCATCAGGATTAAGTGCACCTTTTTGGAGCAAATGGTGATTCAGAGAATCTAGCTTCTCTTGTTGAGTCGTACTAATATCCCCTCCAGTGATAAGAATCACAGGAATATTTTTAAGTTTTTCTGTTTCTTGCATTGCATCAACAATTTCGAAACCATCCATCTCTGGCATAAAAAGGTCGATTATGAGAGCGTGGGGAAGAGCTTGGGGAGGTGACATTGCCATTCGCTTCCATCCCTCTTGTCCATTATCGGCAAGCACAGGCTTATATTTTCCACTTTCTAAGAGTAATTTTTCAAGGAGACGGAGGTCGTCGCTGTCATCATCAATAATTAGCACTTCATGAATGAATCCACTTCTGTTAATGCGCTCTAGCGAGCTCAGTAAATCATCCTCTATGATGGGCTTCAGCAGGTAATCAGTTGCTCCAAGTGCGTAGCCCTTTTCTGTATCTTCCACAATGCTGCATATCACAGTGGGGTAGTTTTGTGTTTCTGGATCTGATTTAAGGTCTTGCAAAACTTGCCATCCATCGTATCCTGGCATCATAATATCCAGTGTAATTGCATAGGGCTTAAGCTCTTTGGCGCGTTCCACAGCTTTTTGGGGTTCTGTGAGAGGAACAACTCTGTACCCTTGCTTATTAAGGTAGCGTTGATATAGTCGAATAACTTTTTCATCGTCATCAATTGCAAGAATGACAAGATCTTCAAGTTCTGGAGCTTCATTTTCTATTATTTTCGGCTTTGCTGCTGCCTCTGGACTATCGTAAAATGGCAGAGTGAAGTAGAAAGTGCTTCCCTTGCCAACTTCGCTTTCTAGTCCAATATCACCTCCATGCATTGTAATTAATTGTTTGGAGATAGAGAGGCCTAGGCCTGTGCCGCCCGTTGCTCGTGTAGCTGAGGCGTCCACTTGTGAGAATGCTTGAAAAAGTTTCTCCTGATCTTCTTCTGAAATACCAGGGCCGCTGTCGATAATGCTGATGCGAACATTTTCTTCTTGGCTCTTTGCTGTGACTTTTATTGTGCCCTCATCTGTGAATTTAGAAGCGTTAGAGAAGAAATTTATGAGAACTTGACGAATTCGCATAGAATCGGCTTTTACGGAGGGCAAATTGGCTTCAATATCATCTTCCAAACGCACAGGTTTATCTTTGACCAAGCCTATTACCGTAGACATCACGCTCTTGATCAGCTTTTCTATATCAACCTCATCAAAGGTTAGCTCCATCTTTCCCGCTTCAATCTTCGAGAGATCAAGAATATCGTTGATGAGTCCGAGCAAATGTTGCCCAGAATTATAGATAGCTGTCAGATCTTGTGTTTGTAAATCCGTAACAGGGCCATCAATCCCCTTTAGAATAACACGCGAGAATCCGATAATCGAATTTAGAGGTGTGCGAAGTTCATGGCTCATATTAGCAAGGAATTGGCTTTTTAACTTTTCAAGTTCGCGCATTTCAATAAAGGCATCTTGGGCTAGTTTATATGAGCGAGCGTTGTCAATGGCCGTAGCAAATTGATCTGATAATAATTGTAGAACAGCAATATCTTCATCTGTAAAAGCATTTGTTTCTGTGGCTTGCAGGTCGACAGCACCTACAATGCGCCGACCAATTTTTAGAGGGATAGCAGCTTCCGCTTTTGTTTCTGGTAGCAATGGGTTGGGTTTGTGATTAGGATTTTGGCTAACATCATTAACAATATAAGGTTCGCCGCTACCGGTTGCTGTACCGACAACTGATTTCGAGCCAATTTCTAGCGCGTGATTATTGGCTATCATTTCTTCGCCAGCTTGGCCTGTAGCTTCCTGTACTATTGCAGCAGAACCTGTTTCTCCAATAAGAAAAACTGCAGCATGGTAATAACCAAAATATTCCTGAAGCAATGTTACAGCGCGTTTGAAAAGAATATCTAAATCTAGCGTTGATGTTACCAAGCGCCCAACTTCAGCTGCCGCTGCCATATATTCATTTTGTCGCTGTAGGAGGCGTTCATTTTCTTTACGATCTGTAATATCTCGCGCAACCCAATAAACTTGGTTTTCACCCAACTTTGAAAGACTTGCATAAAACCATCTCTCCTGCCCACTTACATCGAGAAGGTATTCAATATTGATCGTTTCTTCCTTCTCCAAGGCTTGTTGTATAGCATCCCGAAAGAGCGAGTGTGTTTCTTCTGGCAATATCTCATCCATGCGTTTCCCTAAAAGTTCTTCAGGGGCTAGATATAGGCCAGATGGATTTGTAGGGGCAATGCGTAGATAGCGTGTGTCTTTGTCTACAACAAAGATAACATCATCCATTGCAGCAAAAAGAGAGCGGAATTCTGCTTCTGATTCTTGGGTTTTCTCGAAGAAGCGAGAAGTTTCAATAGACGTACTGACTTGGAGCAAAATAGTCTGGATAAGATCGATTTTGCTTTGTTCCAAGACAACGGCCGGGTCAGAAAAATCTACTCCAACTGTGCCTATTGCTTCGTTGCCCGCAAGCAAGGGGAAGATGACGAGACTTCCTGTGCCTCGCTCTGACATAATGTCTTTAATGCCGATTGTTAGTGGGTTATTTTGAATATCAGGGACTGAAAGCGGCTCAAGGTTTTTAAGAACTTGCGTGCTGGTAGGATTGTTCTCTAAAGAAATTTTCAACCCTACATCTTCAGGCACTACCGGATAATCCGCCGTTAAGACCAGGTTTTTCTTTTCTTCATCAAGCAAGGCGATGCCAACATGGAGAGCTTCACTTATCTCTGCTATTTCTTCCGCAATGTACAACAGATCGTCTTGCATTTCTAGGGTGCTTGAAACCTGCGTAACGATCTTGTTTACTAACGCTAATTCTTCTCTTCGTTTTTGAGATTCTTGAAATAATCGAGCATTTTGTATGGCGATAGCTGCCTGACTGGCAAATGTAATCAAGATGTCACGCGCATGCTCATCGTAAGCATCTGTTTTTATGTAATCCTGCACTGCCATCACGCCCAGGAAGTCATCACCGATCATAAGAGGGACGCCCAACCAAGAGGTTGCAAGCTCTCCAACGGTTTGCATGCCATGCGCTTCAAGCCACTTAGACAAGTTAGACTTGATGAGCAAAGGTTCCTTTGTTTTAAAAATGTATCCACTTAGCCCTTGCTCTGCAGAAACCACTACGATTTCTTTGTCTACAGCGGACTTGGTGATATTGAGAGGATATACAATTTCATGTCTGTCAGGATCGTAGATGCCAATAAAAAAATTTTCAGCAGCTATTAATTGAGCAACACCTTTATATGTTTCGTTAAGTACTTGCTCAACATTTAATTGGGCAGTAAGGGTACGAGTAAGATCGTTCAAAACGGCCAGTTCCTCGGCGCGTAACTCTGTTTCTTGGAAGAGACGTGCGTTTTCAACAGCAAAACCGACTTGCTTGCCAATGGAGCTTAGAAGGGCTATGTCATCATGTTCAAGCTGAAGCGGCTGACTATGGAACAAACAAAGTGTGCCAACAACTTTATCTCTTGCAAGAAGAGGAAAACCAAAATACGATAGAAGATCGTTTTTTATAAGACCACTTATGTCGAGTGGTGCATTGTCTGTGTTGAAATCTCCCAAGATAAGAGGGGCTTCTGTTCTATGCACGTGCCCACAAAGAGTATCATCCAAACCATTGTCATTAATGCTTTGGAGAACTGGTTCAGGAAGTGATTGCCAAGCACTAAGTTTTAACGTATTGTTCCCAGGGTTTACCATGCTAATTAAGCCAGCATCTATTCTGAGAAAAGCGATCGTTTTTTCAAGCACCTGCGCTAAAGCTAAGTCTAAATCTAGTGACTGGCTAGCTGAGGTAATGATTTCATTAAGAACGTTAAGTTCTTCGTTTCTTCGTTCGGTTTCTTCAAAGAGACGTGCGTTTTCAAGAGCCAAGGCCAGTTGATCAGTTACTTGCTGAACGAGTAGCTGTTCTTCTGTATCCCACTCTCGCTGAGGGCTTTCATCAACGATCTCAAGCATTCCCCAAGATTCTGTATCCATGCGAAGAGGCAAGCTCATTGTCGCGTGCGAATCGGTAGTTTCCACCTGAACACTAAGCAACTCTTTATCGTCTCGCCTCTGACTGTCAAAGGAAGCCGGTTTTGTATCCGTCTGAGACGACTTGTCTGCTTTTTTTTGCGATAAGGCTTTCTCTGTTGTTTTCTCTTCCTCTTCTTTGATGTCGTCAAAGAGTTTATCGAGACGGTTGTTGATTTGTTTCTTTGACATATTCAACTAACTCCTGTGCCAAAATGCGATACTGTTCAGCACCACGGGTGTTTGATTTATATTGAGTAATGGGCAAGCCAAGAATAGGACTTTCGCGCAATTTTGTGTCGATCTCAACTATACTCTTGAATAAACCATCTCCAAAAGTGTTTTCCAGTTGAGATTGAATGGTGCGGTGAGAGCGGTTACGTCGGTCAAGCATGGTAATTAAAATTCGATACGCTAGCGGAGGATTGTTTTCGTTGCGTACCTTGCGGACAAGCGCCATCATATTTCTAAGGGCGTATGCTGAGAAATATTCTGCCTGTGTAGGGATGATAAGCAAATTTGCAGCATTGAGCGCATTTAATGTAACCGCTCCTAGTGCTGGGGGACAATCTATAACCACGAAATCATATTTGGTTGGTTGAGATGCAAAAATCGAATCCGCAAGGCGTGTGCCGTAACTTAAATGGATGGGGAGGAGTTGTTCGGCGCGCTCCATCTTTTTGCCTGATGGGACGATATCCAACCCATCGATTTCACTTTTTTGCCATACATTTTCTATGGGGACATTTTCAAGTAAGACGTCGCTGGATGTCAGAGCGGCACCACCTGGCTCCAAACCTAGTGCTAAGGTCAGATTTGCTTGCGCATCTAGATCGATAAGCAAAACTTGATAGCCTTTTTCTGCTAAGGCTGCACCAAGTGATAACGATGTCGTGGTCTTAGCCACGCCGCCTTTTTCGTTTGAAATTGAGATTACATAGGACATCATTCGCCTCGCTCGTAAAATTAACTTGCTACCCTACATTGAGCAATAAAGGGTATTTTGATGTTTTCCGTTAAACTAGTCAGAGCTTTTTCTTGCCAATTCGACTTTTGTTGCACCCAGCGCATTTTTTAGCTCATCTAAAGCAGTCTGAATCATTTCTTGAGGGTCATTGGTGCTGCGAATCTTGGTCGTGATCTGAGATACAAGGTGTTCTCTTCCTGCACGACGCGAAGTCTCTTCAAGAAGTCTAGCATTTTCAAGTGCTAATGCGGCACGATTAACTATTGCCTGAACTAACTCTTCTTCTTCGCTACTCATATTTTCTGCAGCAGAATCTCTACTGATTTCGACAAAACCAATTGTTTCTTCATGAAGTTGCACTGGCACGGAGATGGTATTCTCTGATTTTACTAAAGTATCATCTTTCTTTTCTGGCAAAGACATTGCACTTTTGTTAGTATAACTGTAATGTTGCTGGCGTTTCTCTTCTGCAAGTTGTCTCCATGCCTGCTGAACATATTTTCGGGATGTTTCTTGTGCTTCTTTTAAAGCAGATTGTGTTATTGTGGCTTGGCGCGCATTTTCAACAGCAATGGCAGCTTGATTGGCAAGAGATTCGAAGGATTCTATTTCTTCTTCAGAAAAAATATGCTCATCTGTACTTTGTATATCTAATACGCCGATAATTTTCTCTCCAATTTTGAGAGGAAGCCCAATTTTTGAACGCGTTTCAGGAATACTTCCTTCAAAATCGTTGTGCTTTTTATCGATTTTAAATGCTGCTTGAGGCTTTCTTGTTCTGACAACACGAGCAATAAAATTATATCCACTTGTGTCAATCTGGTGTCCAAGCTCTAACATCTCTTTTCCACCAATGCTATTTGTTGCTTGCAGCTTTGCTACTTTGCTATCTTCTTCAAGGAAGAAAACGCCGACATGATGAAAGCCAAATTCTTTGCTGATTTTTTCTGTGACTTTGGACAAGAGTTCTGTCAGGTCTTGTGTTAGTGTGATTTCTTGAGAGACCTCCGCGATCAGTTTTAGTCGGACTGCCTGTTCTTTCGCCTTTTGATTCACTTTTTCCAGTTCATTTGTATGTTCTTGCAAGTTTTCTTGTAATTGTGAGAGTTCCTTGTTACGTGCTATCAGATTTCTTTCGTTTTTCCTTAACGAGATCAGATTGTTTTCAAGATCGGTAACTGTGAAATAGATGATCACGCCGGCAATAATAAAAATGCCAGAAGTGCTAAGTGTGTTGGCTAAAAGAGTTTCATGTACAGGGACAAGCATCCCTTTTTCTTCTGCGAAAAAAAGGATCCAAGATGCTGCTACACTCAGTGCTGTTAATAAAATGGAGATATGCGAATTTCCTAGTAGGCTAGCTAAAAGGATAAGAACCACATAAACCATCAAGGATATATCTAAAACACCTTCGCCCGTCCATGCGAGATAAGTCATAGCAAGCCAAATTATTGATACATATAAAATCGCAGTAGCTGTTACTTGTCCGCTACGCAATAGAATGTACATACCTACTAAACAGACATTTATTACAATAAGTGCAACCGTAACAGATATAACGTATTGGCCACTGAGCGCGAGGCTAAACAATAAAAGAAAGCTGGCTATAAGAATTGCATTTAGATAGCGCGCAGCACGAGTTTTATTTTCGTCTTCAAAGATTGGCGGGGAAAATAATTTTGTTAATGTTTTTAGCATTGCTCTTCCTTATTCATCTTCTATCTTCTTTTGAGAAGAAGGTGAATGCTCTTGTAGGTGAAAGGAGACTTCTGGACTGCTAAGAGCATCGCCAAGCTCTTTTATTGTGGTATTGATGATCGCATCTACACTTCTGGATTCGCCAATCTTTGCTGAGATATCAGAGATGATCGTTTCGCGCTGAGCTTTCTTCTGTGTCTCTTCAAGGAGGCGGGCGTTTTCGAGTGCCAACGCGGCTCGCTCAGCAGCAACACGCACCATAGCAAGTTCGTCTTCTGTCCACTCATGTTTTGGTGTAGGCCCCTCCAATACGATATTCGCAATTTTTTGTCCACGAATCTGAATAGGTATATTGAGAACCCCTGAGGCAGGTATCTCCTCTATCTCAGATACAGGTTGAGCTTTGCCGCCCATATAATGATAGCCTTTGATTTTTTCAGAGAGAGAGAAGGAAGACCAAGCTTGTTTCGTTAGTTTTTGATTGGCGCGGTCAGCCTCTTCTAGAGCTAGTTGAGTTCTGACCAGAGATCTAGCATTTTGGATAGCCAAAGCAACCTGGTCTGCTAAGATCAAAAAGATTTCCATATCTTCTTCAGAAAAAGCGTTGCTCTCTGTTGATTGGATATCGAGAGCGCCAATAGTTTCATAGCCAAAGATTAGGGGTAGAGCTACTTCAGAGAGTGTTTCTGGTAAATCTGGATTATCAAAATAGGTATCTTCATCACTTACGTTCTCTGCGATATGCGCTTGACCACTGTTAGTGACATAACCAACAATGCCTTCTTCCCCTACCCGTAAGCGGTGGGCGCGTGCCAACATTTTTTGCCCTCCATCGCTGCTTGCAGCGCGGAGCACAGCATATTCCTTGTTGTTGTCTATTAAAAAAACACCAACGTGATAATAGCTGAAACGCTCGCTGATTTGCTGGGTGATCTCAGAAAGGAGTTCTTCCACATCGCGAATCGTAGCAATTGCCCGGGCTAAGTCCGCAATCGCTCCAAGCTGATTATTTCGCTCTTCAAGCTCCTTTGTGCGGCTTTCAACACGTTCTTCCAAATTTCCGAAAAGCTCCTTCAGTTGAGCCCCCATTACATTAAAGGCGCGTGCTAATTGACCAATTTCATCATTTTGATCGAGCTGAACTACTTGCTCAAGGTCTCCGCTTGCGAGTTGAGTAGCCGTCTTTGTTAGATATTCTAGAGGGCGAACGATGCCTCGCACCAAGAAGAGACCAATGATAATTGCAAGAAAGACAACGACTGTCGTTGATGAACCAATAATGCCTAGTGTTGCATATATAGGAATCAGGGTTTCTCTGCGGCTTTGTTCAGCCAGAAATGCTACGCTTAATTCTGGTATCCAATGATATACGCCAATAACAGGCTCACCTCGGTAGCCTTGATAGATTGCTGAGCCAACTTCTGTCGTTTGAATACTCGCTTGCGCGCCTTCAGTTTGAACTTTGAAAGTGCCGATTGGATACCCATCAAAACGAGATTCTGTTATAAGAATAGAGTCGGAGTTGATTAAGTAGGTTTCACCTGTATCTCCAAGGCCAGCACGCTCTATCATGACATCTGTTAATGTTTGTAGAGGTGCAATCGCGCCAATTGCGCCAATAATCTCACCCTCACTATTTTTAAGCTGTCTCATTATGATCACTGATATTTGCCCTGAAGTCGGGGCATCAAGAGCTACTGTTGCTGCTTTGATATTTTCCAGGCTACCCAGGAAAAGAGGGTGGCTGCTATAGTCAGCATCCATTTGTGAAATGGAGGACCTCTCATTTGTTAGTACAACAACACCGTTGCGATCTAAGAGAAAAATTTCTTTTAGATATAGAGATAAAGCTGCCCTCTTTCGGAAGTTGGTTCTTGTTTGAGAATAAGTTAATGTATCGGCATTGTTTTCCAAGATCAAGCTAATAAGCACATTGTTTTGTTCCGTGATGATAGTATTCAAAAGCTCATTATGAAGACCATCAAGCCAAGAGTTGATTTCTGATTCTTTCAATGTTGCGACAGCTTCTAATTGGGCTGTAATTTGCTTTTCAGCATTTCTGGTTTCTTGGATGCTTGAAACGACTGTAATAATTGCAGCGGGCACCAGAACCAAGAGCACAAGAATGACCAGCAATCGGGTACGGATGCTTCTCTGACGCGGAGAGGAAGTTGTTGTTTTTACTTCAGTTTGAATACTCTTATTCATGTGCTATTCCTCTTTATCAGAGTCTTTTTGCGAATCTGCCTCAGCCATAAAGATTTTGATATTTCTGGCAGAACCAATACGTTGCCCTAGTTCCTCAACCGTTGTTTGCAGAACTCTCTCTACTTCGCTTGCTGCACTAATGCTAGCTGAAATTTCAGTGATAGTTCGTTCTCTTTCAGCCTTCCGCTGGGTTTCTTCAAAAAGACGAGCGCTTTCTACTGCAACACTTAATTGCTCAGAGATCGTCTGGATCACAGTTAATTCTTCGGTAGACCAAGGGGTTGAATCTTTTTTCTTGCTGATTTTTATACCACCAAGCACGTAATCTCGATTTTTAATTGGCATAACAACAGTTAGATTATCATCTTGCACAAATTCGCCCTTTTTTGCAACCTCAACAATGTCAATTGATTTGTTCGGGTTAGAAATCGTATTTGCTGTGCCATCTTCCGTTACGATAAATCTTGGTATAGATCTATTTTGTGTCAGCGCTTGCCATGCTTGTTGGCTGAGTTGACCATATGCTCTGCGCTCAGCTAACAAGGCTTCTTCAGCTTTGACAAAAAGTTCTGCGTTATCGAAGGCAATAGCTATTTGATCGACCATTGTTTGAAGAGTGGTAATAATAGAAGCATCAAAAGCAGCCTCTTCGGTACTTTGTACCGTGAGTGCCCCAAGCACGCGTCCACGTGATCGAAGAGGCAGGGCGCCTTCCGAGCGTGTTTCTAAAAGATATGGATTTTCAAATCGGACAGCATCCTCTCCAACATCTAAGGCAATGCGTGATTCCGCATGCTGAATACTCCACCCGATCATGCCTTCCCCAATTTTTATTTTGTGCTTGTTTGCTAACATTTTTTGTCCGGCTTGCCCTGTTCCAGCTTTGAGCACGGCCCACTCGTTATTTTGATCCACGAGAAAGAGACCCGCATAATATAAATCAAAGCGTTCTTTGATAAGCTCGGTCACTTCGGAAGCAAGTGCATCGGGACTCATAATAGAACTCACAGCATGACTGACTTCAGCAGCACTTTCAAGATAACTGGTTCGTGATGCAAGATCTTTTGTGCGTTCTTCAATTCGCACCTCAAGTGTCTCCACAGTTTGGCTTAGTTCTGTTGTGAGATTGTTGAATGTAGCAGCCAAGGAGCCAATTTCATCATTAGTGTCGACAGTTGCGCGAATCTCAAGATCGCCTTCTGTAAATTGTTGTGCAGCACGTTGAAGCCGCAGAATGGGTGCAACCAAGACGTTGGATAACCCCAACCCCAGCAAAGCAGCAAAAATAATTATTAGAATTGCTACAAAAAGAGCTTGTTGCGTCTGTCGTTGAACAGGGGCAAGAATAATTGCTTCGGGTTGAGCTGAAACAACGAGCCACGGGACATTGTCTAGCTGTGTGATTGCTCCAGAAACAATAATCCCCGATTCTGTTTCTTGGTTCGAAAAATAAGGAGCTGAGGCAAAATTACTCAATCCTTCTTCGACAGCTGGGATATTGAGAGATAACTCTTCAATAGAAGTTTGAGAGGGCAAAAGAAAATTCTGCTTTAATTTTTCACTTTCATCGAGAGAGGGCGTGAATGATATTTTCCCTATCTGATCTGGGTTTATTCCATGTGCTAGAACAATATGATTGCTGTCAAAGAGTATTGAAAATGCATCTTTGCCTGCAAGGTTTTCTTCACTTTCAAGTAAATCTTGTAAAACAGAAGCGCGATATTTGGCGCGGAGAATACCTAGCATGCCTCCCATGTCATTGTAGATAGGCGCACTAAAAAAAATAAAACCCTCTTCCTCGTCGGGGAAATAAAGCACAGGAGATATGTAGGTTGTTTTTGCGTTTAAAGGGAGTTGGAAATAATCTTGCTGGGCTTCACTGGTTCCTATATTTCTAGTATTTGAATCTGCAATATTAACTCCATTGAGATCAAGGAGACCAAACGAGAGAATATCTGTATTTCGATTCTTTAGTGCGAAGAGCAGGTATTGAATCTGTCTTTCTGTTTGCGTGCCTTTTCTTTCTTCAGAGGGTAGTAAGAGATAGGTGCGTAAGTCAAAATACCCAGCAGCAGAGGCAACTGTGTCTATGCTATATTTCAAAAACGAATCAATTTTTTCAGCTGAGGCTGATGCGCCTGCAACCAATCTTTCTTGTGCTTGATCTTGCAGAATTCGACGCATATTGAATGTTACAAGAATAAAAGCAATACCAATGCCAAGGCTGCTCAAAAAGACAAAGCTTACAACAAGCTTTGTGCGTAAGGCATAGGAAGCGAATTGCCTAATAATGATTGCAATAAATGCCAGAACAAAAAATCCTACAATATATGGGCTTGCATCATTATAGGCAATAAGAGGGGTTCGCTCAAAAGGTTCAACGAAATAGAGGAAAAGAAGGTAGGCTACCACAGCCGTATTGGCATACATGGCTTTTGTGGTTTCTTTCGTCGATAAAGTCATACTGGCTATGCCAAAAGTGATCACACTGTTGAGAATTGACAGCATAATATCCAAGCCACTAGTCACCAAAGTGGTGATCAGCATAACTAAATGCGTAGCACTAATCATTAGGACTACGGCTGTTTTACCTTTCCCTCTGTGAACGAGAAAAGCTGAAAAGGCATAAACAGCAGCTAGAATAGCCAATTGGACATTGGCGTGAAAGAAAGTTACGGCTATGTCTGTGAGCGGAGAAAAATAATAAAGAGAAGCAAAAACAAGAATGACAGACATTGCTATGGCAACGAAAAAAGCGTTTTTCTTCTGCTCAGGAGGGAGTTGCTCTATTTTTTGCGAATTATTTTTCATGGTAATTCTCTTGTGTAGAGTAGATAATAGTTTTTTTACTCTGCATCTATCCAGACTTCTGTTTCAACTTTACCAAGTATTTTATGTAATTCTTGCGCAGCGGTTTCCAGAACGCTTTCTATATCCAGCGTTTCTCTGATGCGTGCGGCGCTCTCTCCGATGACGCGCTCTTGGGCAGCGCGCCGTTGTGTCTGCTCAAAAAGTCGAGCTGACTCGAGAGCAACGCTTAGCGGACGCTCGACCAAGATTTCTGCCAACTCCAGTTCTTTTTTTGTCCAGGCACCTTGTTCTTCATCTTTTTGTAATTTGACACCTCCCAAGATGTGTCCTTCTATCTTGATAGGGATAGTGGCAGTTAGCCCATTATTCTCGAGCATCTGTTTATCTTCTAAGACCGTTAGCTTTTTATCACCTTCGATCGGCTGTGCATCCATCCCTTTTTTCGAGATATAAGAAGGGGTTTTCTTTTTCAGCAATAGAGCAAGCCAATCTTCTTGGCTTAGGTAGCCATAAGCCTTGCGCTCAGCGCTCAGTGCCGCTTCACTTTTCGCAAGCAATTCAGCATTATCAATCGCAATCCCAATTTGATCTGCCATTGTTTGCAAAATCGTAATAATTTCAGGAGTAAATGCTTCGGCTTCGACACTTTGAATAGTGAGAGCACCAAGTACGCGCCCGCGTGAGCGGAGGGGGAGTGCCCCTTCTGAGCGTGTTTCTGGTAAAACAGGATTTTCAAAGCGAACGGCATCTTCGCCTACATCTAAGGCAATACGAGAATTTGCATTTTTAACGCACCATCCGATCATGCCCTCACCAATTCGTAAGCGATGCTTATTGGCTAACATTGTCTTCCCGGCTTCCCCTGTCCCGGCTTCCAGGACAGCCCATTCATTGTTTTTGTCAACAAGAAATAGACCGACATAATACAAATTGAAGCCTTTCTGAATCCGAGTAACAACATCATTAATAAGCTCATCTGTATTTGTAATAGAGGCAACTTGCCGGCTAATTTCAGCAGAACTCTCAAGATAGGCAGAACGTTCGGTAATGCTTCTTGTGCGTTCCTCCACTCGTTTTTCTAGCTCTTGACGTTCACGATCTACTACTCTGGCATATTCTCTTTCTTGTGCCAGAGCATCTTTTAGGCCTTGAAGCAAAATTGCTACCGGAACTATTGTTCCGCTGCCTAATAGGATAAAGGTGATTGTTGTGGTTATCCAAGTGTCCAATTCTGTACCGGCCCACTCAACCCAGCCCAAATTAAGAGCAACGCCAAAAAAGATTAGCGCTATTAGGCTTAGAACTATTGTAAAAATACTCCAAGCCCTATGAGCAAAGAGAACTGAGAATATCAATGTAGTCAATAACCAGACACGTCCGCTACTAACAAGCCCTAGATTCAATGTCGCAAGTATGCCAAGTGCAAAGGAAATAAAAATGAAGCTGCCTGCTCTGAGCGCATAAGGAAGCTGGCGAAAAAAAGTGATAGACAATATCCACCCATAGGCAACAGTATAGATCACTATTGTTACCCAATTATTGGTGGAAAGAGCAAGCCGCACGCTGGAAATATACGCTAGCGCACCCGAAATCGATAGCACAATAGCAACCGCATTTAGCGCGCTGGTTTGCCAACTACGAAAAATTTGAAGAATTTTTTCGTCTTTTAGTTTGGGTGCAGATTTATTCATGCCTCATCCTCCGCGCTTTGCTCTGCATCAAAAGCATTATTGTCTTCTAAATACCCAGGATCTAACCAGACTTCTGCCTCTGCAATACCCAGTTTCTTTTGTAGTTCACTAGCTGCTATTTTGAGAACCCCTTCAATGTCTAAGCTTTCTCGTAATCGCGTTGAAGTTTCTCCAATAATGCGATCTCGCTCAGCCCTTTCTTGAGCATCCTGATAAAGGCGTGCGCCATCTATAGCTGTTTCCAAGCGAGTAGTTAGAATGCGCAGTAATTCTCTTTCAGAAGCTGTCCATGCACGATTTTTAGATTTGTGAGCATCAACATAGCCGACCACTTTGCCACGAATTCTAATGGGAACATGCTCGCACTCAACTTCTTCCTCGTCTGAATGGAGAAATGTCTTCGGAGGGAGAACGGACAAACCGCTTGCATCTCGTCGGTATGCCCCGAATTCCTGAGTTGCTATAAAATCACTCCAGGCATTTTGGGTAATTTGCCCATAGGCACGCCGTTCAGCGTCTATGGCTTTCTCTCTTTGTGCCAACAAATTGGCGTTTTCGAGCAAAAGAGCGACCTGCTCGACAAAGTTTTCTAAAATATTAACTCTTTCTTCGCCAAAAGAATTTTCTTCTTTGCTTTGAAGCACTAATGCACCAAGGCGATCCTCTCTTCCGTGCAAAGGGATTGCCACATAAGAATTTGTTTCTCCCAAAGCTATTTTTAGTCCTATATTTGAATCTGTATTTGAATAGGAAGCATTCTCTACGATAGCCATTCCTACAATATCCTCATCAATGGAAAGAGAAAAATCGCGCGTGTTTTTTTCTTGCTCATTCCACTCGCTACAGGATGCCAAATGAAGAATATTTTCTGTGCCAAGCAAGAAAACAGACACGCTGTTTAGCGCAAAGGATTCGCTCATTAGCTTTGGCATTCTTTCAAGAATATTGTCATATCGTGCTAGCCGTGTTAACTTTCGGATGACGCTGGAAGATGCCTCTAATGTTTTTGAGCGTCTCTCAAGAGCTAAATGCTGTTCGTGAAGTTTTTTGCTTTGTTCTTCTGATATATCGATCAACGCTGTTTTTCTATCAATATTTTGGCTAAGATGAATAGAAAGAGCATTGATCGTCAATACAGTAATAATGCCAACAACAATAAAGGTGACAGTCGTTCCAGCCCAAATTCCAAAAGAAAACTGATCTACGCTTGGTTGCTGAAGAGTTGAGTTAGTGAAAAAAGCGCCTGTGAGTGCCCAAGCAAAAGATGTCAGAACAACATAGAGCAGCCCTGCTCTCCGTCCTAAAAATACAGCGGACAGAAAAATAGCCAAGAGTAACCAGATACGACCATCTCCAATAGCTGCTTTTTCTATTGAGGCTAAAATGCCAATAAAAGCTACAACTGAAGCGAATATATAGGTGCGATATACTGTTGGAATGCGAGGGATAAATGCAGCAGCCATCACCAAAAGGTAGGCGAGTGTATATAAGGAAAAGTATCCTAAATTAGCAAAAAGGTTTTGGTAATCTAAAGCAACACCGATGATATAAACGAATGTTCCTGCAATGCCAATTATCCTGATAATTTTTAGGAAAACTTCTTCCCGCCAATCTTGCAGAGCATCTATTCCCTCTTGAGGGTTTATAATTCTAGCGATGGTGGATATCATGCGCTTTCCTCATTTATCTGATCTTCATCAGGGTTAAGGTGAATGGTTATTTGTTCCAGTTCGAGTAGTTTGTATAATTCATCTGCGGCTAAGCGTACTACCGATTCTACATTCATTGTTTCGCGCATTTTGTCTGATATTTCACCGACAACGCGTTCTCTGTCTGCTTGTTTCTTTGTTTCATCAAAAAGACGTGCACTATCCATCGCTCTGCTGAGCTCTTCTGTCATGCTTTTGGCTAGGTCTAAATCTTTCTCTCTCCATGATGGGGCACTGTTTTCCCTTGATAAGCGTATTGTGCCTACTGCTTCTCCGCGAACCGTAATTGGAATAGCAACCTTGAGACCATTATCATCAAGATATATCTCTTTTTCCCCGGCCAATGCATTAGGGCTCTCGTCTTCTTTATCCTGTTCAAGAGGGAAAATGCTTCCATCGGGTGTGCTGCGATACCCATAATTTACTTTTTGATGGATCAATTCTTGCCAACCTAGCTGGCTCTGCTCTCCATAAGCTCTTTGAGCAGTTGCTAGAGACCGACGGCTTTCTTCAAAAAGACGGGCGTTTTCAATAGCGATGGCTATTTGATCGGCCAAAACCTGCAAAGAGGCAATATCTGCTTCGCTAAAGGCTTCGCCTTCAGTGCTTTGGATATCGAGGGCGCCAAGGATTTTTCCACCAGCCAAAAGAGGAAGGGCCATTTCGGAGCGAGTATGTGGGAGATCGGGATTATCAAAATAAGCGGCATCACGCCCAACATCAAGAGCGATACGGGCTTCTCCTGTCGAAGTGACATAGCCTACGATTCCCTCTGCACCCACCCTTAGTTTGTGTTCACGCGCAAGCATCCTGTGTCCACCTTCACTATTAGCTGCTGTGAGAAGCGCATATTCTCCAAAGTCATCAACAAGAAAGATGCCTGCATGATAGAAACCAAATTGTTGGCTAATCAATTCTGTAGCACTGTTTAGAAGGTCATCCAAGTTTCTTAGGGATGCCGCAGCTTTGCCAACCTGAACGGCTGCACGAAGTTGTCTCTCGCTTCTCTCAATGGCTTGAGTGCGTTCTGCGATGCGATCTTCAAGTGTCGTGATCAGAAGATTTAGCTGACTTGTCATGCTATTGAAAGCTGTGCCTAGATTACCGACTTCATCTTCTGATGTGATAATTTCGCGCTTGCTGAGGTCACCTTTTGCAACTTGATTTGCCGTGCTGGCAAGGCTGACAATCGGATCTACAAGGTATTTACTGCCGACGTAGGCAAAAAAGACAGCGCCGATGGCAATGACTATCGCAAGAATAGTGTTGATTTCGTTTTGTTGCAAAAAAGGAGCGTTATAGGTTTTTAGCTTTTGTGAAAGCATAATACTCCATGGAAGATTAGTTTCCCCTATTTCAGCAACAGCAATAATATCAAGGGCTGTTGTTTCAGCGCCATCTCTAGGGAAGGCTTGTGCTTCAAAAATAGGGTTTGTGCTTTTGTTTCGTAAACCTTCATCCAAGCCAGGAACATCTAGTGAAAGTTGAGCTGTACTACCAAGAGGGAGGGTGCGTTCCATTTGTAGAGGTGTGATCACGTTGGTCGTTAGGGGGGTTATCGACATAAAATTTAGCCCGATATCTTTTCCGTTTGACAGTATTATGAAAACAGAGGGTGGATCTTCTGCATCAATTTGTTTTACTTCTTTTTCCGAAAGGAGGGCAACAAAAACTTCTTCTTTGTCAAAACCTTCTACTTCCAAATACTTATTAATAGCTTCCCGTAAAACCTGTGGGTTGTATTGCGCTCGAAGAATACCTGCGATTTCTCCGTTACTCAGAAAAATAGGTGCGCTATAGTATAGAGAGTGTTCGCCTGCATTCCTTGTATTGATAATATCCGAAGCAAATGGAAGGCCGCTTTCAAGAGGTTGAGCAAAGTAGGCTGTGTTGCTTTCATCATTTCCAATATTTTTCAAAGTCGTATCGAAAATATTCTTCCCTGAAAGATCCAGAATCGCATAGGATTTGATAAAGAGGATGTTTTTTCGTCTATAAGCGCGTAAGCTTTCGAGCATTTGCTCTTCTAGCTCGTTATCAACTCCTTCTTTTAGACTTTGATTGTATAGTGCCATATATTCGGTAATTATTGGAGATTGTGTTTCTGCTCGCAAGGCACTTTTGTTTGCGTTTATCAAGGTTTCTATGCTCTGGGCAATAAGTACTGATTTGACGCGTAAAGATTCGTTTTGGCGAGGAACAAGAGAGTTTTTTAGAGATAAAGAACCAGCAAAGCTAAGCCCTATAATGGGAATTAGTACGACAAATACCATTGCCAATGTTAGTTTTGATGATAAAAGAAGGGATCGGTGTTGCCTAAAAATTGCAAATATATAAGCGATTGTCAGGATCGTTGCCATCACAGCCGCTGCCCTGATTATAGTTTCCGCACTCTCTGCTGTTTGGCGATATGGTGGGAGGTAGCGCGAGATCAAAATGTCAGAAACCAGATAAAGAGAGCCAGCTCCGATACTAAGACCTAAGGCGCGATTAAAGGTGTCTTGTTTTAGAACGAGTAAGCCAATAAAAGGTATTAAGCTAGCAGCGAGAACACCAAAAACAATACTTAAGCCAGCAGTAAAGAAGTTTCGAACAGTTAGCGTGAGAACAAAAGAGATAAGTAAGAGCCATATACCTCTATCTTTTTGCCCCCTTCGAATCATTTGTGCACTGATAATTGTTAGAACAACAAAAATAAGGATGACAAATGTGTCTAAATAGGAAAGTATCGCTTGCGTAGAGATACTCAGCCGAAGAGAGATAATGAAATTGATTGTTGCGCCGAATGTGAATAGAATAGCCGTAAGGAAGGCATTGCGTGTTTTTCTACTGATGGTTGATTCTTCTGAGAAAGTTTCTCTTGAGTTTTCTTTCGTCATGGGCGTTTCCATTATCTGATTTAGCTATTGTCTTCTTTTTTGGAAGAATTTAGCCGTATTTCTACTTCATCTAGGTCGAAGGTTTTTTTCATTTCTATGATCGCAGTTTTTACAACAGTATCCATATCGAGCGTTTCTCTTAACTTCGTTGAAAACTCGGCACTAATCTGTTCTCGGTTTGCTTGCTCTTGGGTTTCGTCAACTAGTCTGGCATTTTCAATTGCCAATGCTACTTGATTTGCAATATCAGAAACCAGGGCTGTTTCTTTCTTGGTCCATTGCCTTGCGATTCTTTTTAGTGATATTTTTCCGATTTTCTTACCGCGTAGCGCGATAGGAATACTTGCGCTTTCTTCGTTTTCGCCCAAGGTAAAGGCTTCTTTTGTTTTTATTTTTTTCACGCCTAAAGGAGTGTAGAGAAAACCGTGATTTTCTTTTCGTAGCCGCTCACTCCATGCCTCTTGAGCACTTTCAGCAGAGAGAAGTTCAAGTTGAGAGAGGTTAATTTGTGTTTCCTCAATGAGGCGTGCGTTTTGAATTGCCAAAGCAAGTTGGTTTGCGAGTGTCTGGAAGACCTCGATATCTTGCTGGTCAAAGGCTTGGGATTCTGTTGACTGAATATCAAGAACACCAATTACTTCATTCTGCGCTAACAAGGGTAAGGCCATCTCAGAATGCGTCTGAGGTAGATCTGGATTGTTGAAAAAGACTGCATCTGTACCTACATCCAGAGCAATATGCGGTCGTTTTTCCCGTGCGGAAGCACCTACGATCCCTTCAAGTCCAACCTTTAACTGATGTCCTCGTGCAAGCATTTTTTGGCCACCTTCAGATGATGCTGCCTGTAAAACAGCATATTCTTTGTTCGCATCTAATAAGAAGATGCCTGCATGGTAGTAAGAAAATTTTTCAGAAATCAGCTGTGTTGCGTGATTTAAAAGCTCGTTTACGTTTTGAAAAACAAGCGAATCGTGCGCAACCTGTGCTGCTGCCTGGAGCTGCACAGCTCGGTTCTCGAGAGCATGGGTGCGCTCATCCACGCGTTCTTCGAGGCTGTTCATTGTGCTGCGCAGTTGAGAGGTAACATCTTGAAAAGTCTTGGCTAATACACCTATTTCATCTTTTTGAACTTTGGGTATGGAAAACTCTAGATTTCCTGCGCCTAGGCCGCGAACCGCCTCAACCAACTTTTGGATTGGCGCTACTACTTGATTTGTTGCCCAAATACTTAGTATCGCAGCAAGTATGAAGAGGATTAAGCCTGTAGCAACTAGTCGAGAAAAAATTAATTGTTGAGTATCTCTTTCTATATCTTCTTCCAGCTCTGTTAATGGCTTTAGCAATTCCTCTTCAGGGACTACTGTGGCAATACTCCAGCCAGTGCTTTCAAGTGGAGCGTAAAGAACAAAAAGGGAACCGTTATCAGTTTTGACTTCTGTTCTTCCTTTTTCGCCGGAAAGCATAGCAGTGATGACAGGATCGAAACTGAGGGCATTCTCTTTTAGTGAAAGCGTTGCATCAAAGCTATCAGATGGCTGCCCAAATATATCGAGGAAGCCTTGCTCCGGAAGCACGATAGGGTGCCCGCTTTCGTCAAGCAAAAATGTATATGTATTATCCAGCCCTTGGGCACCTTCTAAGGTTGCCTGGATGTCATCAAGAGAAATATCAATGCCAATTACGCCGATAAGCCTTCCTTTGCTATAAACAGGAATGGATGCTGTTACAAGTAAACCTTGCCCCGTTGCATCCTCATACACTTCAGACCAAACAACATCTTTTTCAGGGTTTTGCTCCACAGCCTTAACGTACCAAGGACGCTGAGACACTTCAAAGTCAGGGGGTAATACTGCACCTAAATTAACATTAGGATAATAACGCGTGATGTTGTCTTCTGTACCTAAGTAAATCGCTGTGATATTGTCACTGTTGTCGTAGATTGACTGAAAGGCTATGTCGAGATAAGAACTAACCTCCAGATTTGAAATGACTTTTTCATCAATAGATACGGTATTGGGGAGGTATATGCTAACGGTATCGGTTTCTCTGTTGATAAATTGACCATCTGCCCCAACGCTCATGTTTTCTTCTGTTTTCCATTGGCTGCTAGCCTGAAAATCTTCAGCATTTGAAAATATGTTGTTTGCATAAAAAGCGAGGTAGCGAGCGTCTTGTTGGACTAAATTTAGAGCGGCATTATTCTGTAGGGCAGTTTTCTCTACAATTTGTTCAATAAAGTTATTTGCTTGTTCTGTTAACACCGTTTTGCTTGCTGTTTGGGCCTTCTCCGTAACCTCGAGCAGGGTTTGCACCCCGAAATGGCCAGAAATAAGCAAGGTCGCAGATGTAAGACCAATAAGAAGAATTAAAAGTCTTGTACGAATGCTATGTCTTGCTGAGATGGTTTCTTTAAGCTCCATTGCTTTTTTCTTCCTCAATCTCAAGTTCGATGGTAGCCTCGCTTGCACCTAGGGCGTTACCTAACTCTCTAACAGCAATTTTCAAAATACCATCCGGTGTTGTGGAAGACCAAATCTTGCTCGTAATCTCTGCAACAAGACGTTCTTGTAATGCAAGCTGCTGACTATCTTCCAGAAGCCTAGCATTTTCTAAGGCAAGCGCTGCTTGTGTCGCTACAGCTTCAACCCAGTCTTGGTCTTCTATAATCCAATCAGGACCACCTTCTAGGATAATTTCTCCAATTGCCTGATCTCGTAAAGCTAAGGGGATGTTCAAGCTATCCTCACCAGATAATGGCTTTTCACCCGTTGAAAATTCGAGATTGCCTTCCGCTAAGGTCTCAGTCCAGGCTTTTCCGAGCTGAGTTTGATGACTGGCACGGATTTCTCTTAAGGCTTGCTCAGATTCCTGGAATAATCTTGCATTTTCAAGAGCCACTGCAACCTGATTCGCCATGCCCTGTAAAGTTTCTGCGACATCTTCTCCGAAGGCATTTGCCTCCGTTGATTGTGCATCGAGAGCACCTAGCACTCGTCCTCCTGCGATAAGTGGGAGTGCAATCTCTGAGCGAGTGTTAGGCAGAAGGGGATTGTCAAAGCGCACAGCTTCTGCGCCGGCATCATGAGCAATTCTTGCTTTGCGCAAATTAATGGCTGACCCTACCATGCTCTTTCCTGAAATGGAAAGCCGATGTTTCTTTCCTTGCAATGCTTTTCCAGCTTCACCGGTAGCACTTTTTATTTCAGCCCAATAGCCATCTGAAGAGATGAGGAAAATAGAAGCGTAATAGTAGCCTAAGCGCTCTGTGATTAGATTGACAACTTTTTCTATCAACTCGTCAGGGTCAAGAATTGAGCTAACAATACGCCCAACCTCAGCGCTCGCTTGAATCTGCTCTGTTCGCTGAGTGATCTGTGTCTCAAGACTGTGTTGCAATTCATCAAGGCGAGAAACCATGCTGTTGAAATAAATAGCTAGCTCACTGGATTCGTCAGACGATGTTATGTCAGCCCTCTGCGTTAAGTCACCGGCTTCAATTTTTCTAAAAGTATTAATTAGATGCTCTAAAGGAGATGAGATTAAGCGGGCAAAAAGGTATGATAGTAACAAGCCAAAAACAATTATTGCCAAGGAAAAAAGCAGAGATTGCACTTGCATTGCTATTAAAGTCTTTGGGTCTCCTGTTTTTAGAGCTTGTGCTGTTTGGTGATAGCCAACTGGCGCTATCATTAGGATGGCTATCACCATTAAAGAGAGAGTGATGCTTTGCATTTTAGTGGCTATGCTAAAACCTTTGGGCAAGATCAGCTTTTCTTTGATTGTTTGTGGATATAAAACTGTATAAACAGGTTTGAGAAAATAGCCAAGCAAAAACCAAGAGAAGATACCGCTACTTAAAATAGCGGTACCAACACCTAATAAGCTATAAATCAGTTGATCGGTAGTGATATTAAGAGCTGCTGTTTGAGAGAGAATAACAGGAAACATGAGGGAAAATAGAACGACAACCACAAAAAAGCTATAGCGTTCAGAGAGAGTGGTAAGCTGTTCCCAAATTTGTATATTGGCTTCTGTTCCAACTGGCTTTTCCTTCTTTTCTTTCCAGGAATGAAGTGCTAGCCGTATGTTTTTGTAGACAAAATATGCGCCAACAACAAGAACTGCGGATGAAAATACTCGAGAAAGTGCAATCCATTTAAGCAATGTGCTAAGCTGGGTGGCATCAAGGTCGGCATTTGTTGCAATTAAAAAGTCTCCTGCTAAAATTCCTGTACTGGAAATCACTTCCGTAAGGATTATCACAATTACCAAATACCATCCACCAGTTCGGTGAAGTAATTTTTCAAGCAGGGGAGTTTTTTTGAATGAGTTATCCATCTTTTTTCTCTATGTCTGCAGGGTTATCAGCGATCACTCTTACTTGAGCGTGTTGTGCGCCAACAGCATTTGTTAGCTCTCTTGCTGTAGTTGCTAAAATTGTTTGTACGTCTGTTGATCGCCGTATTTTGCTGGTGATTTCACGCAACATCCGTTCACGTTCTGCTTGGCGGCGCACTCGTTGGAGTAGCCGAGCATTAGCTATGATAGCTGCAAGACTGCCGGCCAGCGTTCCGAGCATTTCCTCATCTTCTTCGGTATAAGCGGCTACCCCTTCACTTTCAACATTTAATACCCCTAGTAGTTCTTTTCTAAAAATAAGGGGAATAGCTAGTTCTGAGCGAGTATTTTTGCTTACTGCTAAATATCGAGGGTCGTCATTGATGTCATCAATACGCAGAAGTTTTTGGTTTCTTGCAACCCAACCTGTTACACCACTACCAATTGGGATAATAAGCTTTTGGTCCTCGTCCGCATAGCCAACGGAAGCACCAATATAAAGATTCTCTTGCTCTTTATCAGCAAGCAATATTGCCACACGGTCACCGCCTAAAGAAACTTGAAGACCTTGTACAGCACCTCGAAGAGATTCTTCTATTGTCGTGCCCGATGCAGCTGATGTTGTGATGTGATGTAAGAGGCGATGCTGTGAAAGATGCTCTTGTGTCTCGGCGAAGAGTTCGGTATTAATAACCGCAACGGCAAGCTGGTCGGCGATAATATTGAGTGTTTGCAAGATTTCGGCGGGGAAATCATAAGCTTGCGTACTTTGGACATCCAGAACACCAAGGATGCGCTCGCCGACTTTTAGAGGAACAGCGGCTTCTGAACGTGTCTCTGGCAATAGCGGGTTTGCGTAATAAGTCGCGTCTTGCGCTGTATTATCAACAACGAGAGTTTCACCGCGTTTAGTTACAAAGCCAACAATAGACCTTGAACCAACTTCGAGTTTATAGCCGTTTCTTTTAAGCTGCATTCCCGCATCTCCTGTTGCCTCGCGGATGATAGCGTATTCACCTAGAGAATCAACAAGAAAAACAGATGCATGATAAAAATCAAAGCGATCACGAATCATGCTCACTGCATTGCCTAGCAGCTCATCCAGATGGAGAGAACCACTGATGTCTCGAGCAATTTCTGCTGCGCTTTCTAGCTGTATTGCTCGCCTGCGGCTATCTTCGAGCAATTGGGCATTATGAATTGCTCCAGACACTTGAACTGCCAAAGTGTTGACAAAGCGTAAAGCATTTTCGTCGAAACTTTTTTCATTTTCGGTATCTTGAACTATGATGGCTCCAATGACCTTACCTTCGATCATCAAGGGGGAGCCCAACCATGATTTTGCTGGTTTGCCTACAAGTTTTGCCCCTAGGGCAGCAGATCTCTCCTCTGTATTTTCGACAATCATAAGAGGCTGTGCCGTACGAACAATAATGGATGTGAGCCCTTCTCCTAGCGGAAAAGAATCAACACTTTCTACCTTTCCTTCTTCGTATAGATAGGGGATATCAATAGAATTTTTATTTTCATTATATAGTGCTACAGCAAAGGGATAATCTCCTAGTACTTGACGCACCTGCTCATGCAAAACAGGATACAAAGCATCTAGGTCTTGTGCTGCAGCAGTTGCCTGATTCGTAATTGAAATAGCCTCCATCTCAGATAAGCGCCTTTCTGTAGTTTCTGCTGCCTGGATTTTATCTAATGTGATAGAAACCATCTCAATAAGATTGACATAAGGATGAATCGCTGTTTGTGTTAAGTGGTCCTTGCTTCGTGCACCGATTACCACTATAGCCTTTATTGTGTCGCCTTGCTTTATCGACAGCAATGAAATTGCTTGTGCCCCTATTTTTCTAGAAATATCAATGAATGCTTTCGGGAAAGGCGTATTCCTATCAAGTTCAACAAGCATACCTTCAACTTTGATGCCTTCTGCAATTTGCGTGAGCGGAATATCTATGAACTCCGCTAAATTAAAGCGTGAAATTTCATAGTCAGGATCAGAAGCAGCAAAAATGCCAATTCCCTTTCCCTTAGGAACAAAAAATGTCGTAAGAAAAGGAGAATCTCCCAAAATTCGGCTGGTTACTTCGAGAACACCATCTGTTGTTTTTTCTTGCGCAATATCACGGCTGGCGCGATAAAGGCGATCTAGCTCATGCAAGTTAACGTCTGATGATTCAAAGAGGCTAACGTTCTGTATAGCGGTAGCAATTTGATTTGAGAGCGTTACCAGCACTGCGATTGTTGCTTCATCAAAAGATTCGGGATGCGTACTCTGTACATCTAATACGCCTAAAACAGTATCCCCGATAGATATTGGGATACCAACCTCTGCACGCGTATCTGGAAGGAGTTCATTCTTGAAGTGAACTGGATCCTCGCCAACATCAGATGCGGCACGAGGTTTATTGTGCTCAGAAACCCAGCCAACAATGGATGCAGACCCAACATCAAGTTGATGCTTTCTCTCTAACATTTTTGTTGCAGAAGGACCATGGGCGGCTCTTAGTGCCGCTGTTTTTCCCGCGCGGCCTATCATGAAGATGCCTGCATGATAATAACTAAAACGATCAACGATAAGACGAACTGTTTTTTCGAGAAGCTCGTTGAGATTGAATGTAGAAACAATGCTTTGGGCAACCTCAGACGCTGTGCTAATATATTCTGTTCTCTCATCAACTTGGTGCTGCAGAGAACGGTATAGAGAACTGAGCTCATCAGCCATTTGATTAAAAGAGTGCTCAAGCTCGCCAATCTCATCATTACGTTCTACCGGGGCACGATCTAGCCAGTTACCTCGGGAAAACCTTCGCGCTGTTCTGGATAGTTCGCGTAGAGGGCTGACAATGCGATTGCTTGCAAAGAAAAGAACAGTACCTAGGACAAGCAGGGTGCTTAGAATGAGATAAAATGAAAAAGGCCCCAAATCTCCTAGCTGGCCAAAGGCAATTTCACGAGGAATTTCTAAAACCATTTTGCTCTCGCTTGCCTCGAGAAAATGAACTTGTGCAATGACCTCCGTGTCAAAATTATTATCGAATTCTAAAAGGGTGTGTGTCTTGTCGCTATTATCGGGGCTATACCGAGCTATTGCGTTTTTTTGCTCCGCGGAAGGTATAAAGACTTCTAGGTCTTCTGTATAGGGATCAACGCCTACATAGGCATCGTTTTCAGAAATAAGATAGGCAACCGCAGAAGGATTGTAGAGCGTTGTCTCTCTGAGGATGTTTTTTATTGCGTCACCTTGAGTAAGCCCTAATAAAGTCCCAAGGTCTTCTCCCTTGTCAGAGATTAAAGGAATCGCAGAGAAAACAACAAATTCTTCAGAAAAGGTGGGGGAAACATCATAAAGCCCTATTGACTCCTTTTGCCTCATTATTTTCCCAAGGTGGGGGGACTCGGCTAAAGATGTGCCTACCCAACTACTTTCCGATGCTGCAAAAATCATTCCTTCATTGTTTAGAAGAATAAACCCATCAAAGAGTGGTTTCCCAAATGACCTATTGATAAGATCGAATTCAGCGTTGATTTTCTCCTGATATAGGGGGGAGTTATTAGCGATTAAGTTTTCTGCTGCATTCAAGAAGTCGTGGCGTTTGCTAATTCGCTCTAAGCGAATCATTTTGTTGTTTATAGATTTATCAAAGGTGTCTGTCAGACTACGTGTAACATTATGGATTTGAGAAGCAGTCTGTTCTCGCAGAAGACGGCGTGCTTGTAAGTATCCTGTAAGTCCCATGATTGAAACAGGAACCATAGCAAAAAAAAGTAAGGCTATGGCTACGGAACGTGCCAAGCTGTTCTTAAATCTCTTTTCTTTTGGGACTTCTTCTACAATTGTAGTTGTCTGAACAGTCATTCTCTACTCCGTTAAATACGGATAAAAAAACCTGACATCTATCTTGAAAATATTTTCGTTGCTTTTTTTGCAACTTGCAGCAAAAAATATTACTAGCTTTTGATAGATATTTAGTGCAGTTCCCAAACAGCTTCGCCTTTTAGTATCTGGCGAATTTGCTCAGGAAAACGATCGGGGTCAAGGGGTTTGCCGAGGAAACCGTCAAAGCCGGCTGCTCGCGCTTTTTTTATTTGCTCTGAATTAGCTTCTGCTGTAACAGCAACAATGGGGGTTTCTTTTAAGCGCTCGGATTGCCGAATTTTTTTGAGTGCACCATAGCCATCTTCATAAGGTAAACGAATGTCCATTAGGATCAGGTCAAGGCGTGGCAAAGTATCTGCATATTCCACAACCTCATAACCAGATGTTTTCCACTCACAGTGGATACCAAGGTATCCCAACATGCGTGCAATCAAAACAAAATTGGAAACATTATCCTCAACGACCAAAATGGTGACGTCTTTTAAAGAGGTTTTGCCAGTAGGTTCAGTATTTGGAGTCATATCTTTTTCCCGAAATAAATAAAGGTTATTGTTTCATTCTCTTGCGTCTATAGCGTTCAATTTGTTCGGTCAGAATATCAATATCAATTGGTTTTTGGATATACCCATCACAGCCAGCCTCCAGCGAGCGCTCTTTATCTCCCCGCATTACATTTGCTGTAACAGCAATGACGGGAATATCCTGATATCTGGGAATTTCCTTGATTTTTGCAGTTAATGTATACCCATCCATTTCGGGCATATTAATATCCATCAAAATAACATCTGGGCCATGGACTTTTAGTTGCTCGAAAGCTCCATCAGCTGTGCTTGCTTCGCACATTTCATATCCATCTGCTTCGAGAACACGGCGAATTAGAACTCTATTATCGTAATTGTCTTCTACATATAAAACCATGACGGGTTTTTCGCTCATATATTGCTCCTTCGACATCTATTCTACCTATGTATCTCCTTCTCTTGCATAACAGCAACCTTGCAGTATTCCTTATGCAAAAATATTCATCACCCCGCAGAAATTCTAACACACAGAGATGATAAGTGAATAAAAAAAAGAGATAACCGCCTTGCAATTTAGTTATCTCTTCATTTATATCTATTCAGCACAGAGAGAATTTTCCTCGTGCTTTTTTCTAGGCTGTTGCCACAGTTTCTGGTGTGGTTTTTTCTGTGTTTTCGGCAGTGGCATACTGTAGCTCTAGTTCTTGGCGAAACTGCTGTGTGTACAGACGATAATAGTGGCCATGTTCACGTAATAACTCAGTATGATTACCCATCTCGGTAATGCGTCCATCTTCAATCACCAAAATTCGATCAGCTCGCCGGATTGTAGAAAGGCGATGCGCGACCACAAAACTGGTGCGCCCTGTAAGCAGGTGTTCCATCCCTTTTTGGATGAGGGATTCGGTGAGCGTATCGACGCTGGATGTTGCTTCATCCATAATGAACAACTCTGGTTGGGATAAAACGGCACGCGCGAGGCTAATAAGTTGCTTCTGACCAGTGGACAGAAGATTCCCGCCCTCGCCAACTTTTTCATCATAACCCTTCGGTAGGGAGGTGATGAAATCATGTGCGCCTGCCAACTTGGCAGCTTCTTCAACAGCAGAGTGGTCGCTGCCAAGACGACCATAAAGGATATTATCCCTGATCGTGCCAGAGAAGAGGTGGGGGGTTTGCAAAACTATCCCGATTCTCTCGTGGATGCTTTCCAGCGTATATTCTGTATAGTCTTTCCTATTAATAAGAATACGTCCACACTTAGGCTCATAAAAACGACAGAGCAAGTTTACAATTGTAGATTTGCCACCTCCTGTTGGGCCAACTAAGGCGATCATCTCTCCAGGCTGCACTTTAAGGGTGAAGTCTGTTAAAACAGGCTTTCGCTCTTCATAATAAAAATCAACATGGTCAAACTCAATCTCTCCGAGAAGTGTTTTTGCTTCAATTGCGCTTGGCAGGTTGTGCACTTCAGAGGGGGTGTCTACTAAGTTGAAAATACGTTCCGCCGAAGCAATAGAATGTTGCATCTCTGCATAGACGCGCGCAATATCGCGGATAGGCCAGAGCATAAAAGTCAGATATGACACAAATGCGTGGATACCACCAACTGTTAATAACCCAGCTTGGCTTTGGATCCCACCATACCAAACGATAGCGCCTAAAGCAACGGCTGCGATAATTTGTACAACAGGCAAAAAGAGCGCAGAAAGCCAGGCTGCTTTATAGGAGGCTTTGTACATATCGCCAGTTAGATATTGGAACTCTTCAAGATTTTCGTCTTCGCGTCCAAGAGCTTTGACTACGCGGACACCAGTGATGTTTTCATTATAGGCTCCCGTGATCTTCGAGTTCGCACGCCGAGATGCACGGAACTCAACCAGGATTTTCTGCCGAAACTTGATTCCAACGATGATCAGAATAGGGATGATGGCGAAAACGATCGCGGCTAAACGCCAATTGATAATTGCCATGAATATCACCGACGTGAAGATGTTGGTGATTGCCCAGGTTGTGTCAAGCAAGCCCCATGTCAACAGATCTGCAACGCGTCCTGTATCTGATGTAACACGAGACATTAAACGTCCTACCGATGTTTGGCTGTAGTAGGAGAGCGATAGATTTTGCAAGTGTTCAAAAATCATCTTGCGCAAATCGTATTGAACACGCTCTCCCAATACGCCTGCGAGATAGACAAAAGCAAAAACCATGATCGCTTGCACAAGTATAAAACTGCCGTAGAGCTTAGCAAGCTCCAGCATCCGGTCTACATCTTTTGCCACAATGCCTTGGTCGATAATATCCTTGTTGATGTAGGTAAAGACACCATCTAGGGCAGAGGTGAGAGCAATGGCAATAAAAAAACCAAAAACCCAATTTTTATGTGGTTTTAAAAGCTCAATGATCCGTTTGAGTACGGGCATTGTCAGTGGGCTGGTGTATTCTTCTTCTTCGAGTTCTATTTTTTCTTCGGACATAATTATTTCTCCAATAGCAAAGGTGCAGAAAATAGATAGTGAGAGTTTCTAGGTTGCGCTTGCTATTTCTTTTTCAAGCTCATCGTCAATTTGTGTTTGTATCTCGTAAATTTCTCTATACATACCATCTTTGACGGCGAGTAATTCTTCGTGTGTGCCGGCCTGGATGATTTCTCCTTGATCTAAAACTAAAATTAGATCTGCGACCATGACCGATTGAATGCGATGGGCAATGATGAAGGTTGTCCGATTTTCCATCAACTTATTCAATGCAGCTCGAATTTCTGCTTCTGTTGCCGTATCTACAGAAGATGTCGAATCGTCCAGGATCAAGATTTGTGGATTCTTTAGCAGTGTTCGAGCTATTGCAATGCGTTGCTTTTGTCCGCCAGAAAGAGTGACTCCCTTTTCGCCAACAAGGGTTTGATAACCGTCCGGGAATGTTAGTATCACATCGTGAACAGCGGCAGCGCGAGCGGCTTCTTCAATTTCGGTATCGGTGACTTTGCGCCCAACACCGTAGGTAATATTCTCTCGAATGGAGCGCGAGAAGAGAAATGGCTCCTGTTCGACAATGCCTGTTTGGGCACGCATATATTTGCGGGAATAATCGCGCAGTTCAATGCCATCCAATCGGAGAGAGCCACTGGTGTAGTCGTAAAAACGCGGCAATAAGTTGACTAACGATGTTTTGCCGGAGCCGGTTGAGCCGAGCAGGGCCACTGCTTGACCAGGCTCACAGTGAAATGAGATGTTCTTTAGCACGGGTGTCCCGTCCGATTTTTCATCTTCATAGGCAAAGGAGACATCATCAAAGGTGATTTCGCCACGCACCGATCCATCCGGTTCTATCTTTCCATCGGTCAGGGGCTCACGGTCTTCTTTTGTGATTTCCATCAGACGGCCATAGGAGACTAATCCTGAGGAAGTTTGCACGATCAGCCGTCCCAAGTTGCGGATAGGCCAAATAAGCCATGCGACCAAGCCAACATAAGCCAGATAAGCACCGACGGTGATCTCACCGTTGATTGCCATAATTGCGGCATAAATAAAGCCACCCAGCATTTGACCGCCAAGCACGAGGTCTGAGATGGGCCAAAAGAGCGAATGCATTAGCAGGAGATGGCGACCACGTACGAATTTTTCCCAATTATCTCCTTCAAATTTCTTTTTCTCGTAGTCCTGGCGTGCAAATGCTTTTACAACGCGCACACCGGTTAGGTTTTCCTGGAGAGTGGTCGATAGCACGGTTCCCTGCTCCTGGTATTTTTCATAACGTTTTGTAACACGCTTGAAGAACCAGAGAGACATATAGAGCATAAAGGGGATGACGATGACGGATACCCACGCCAGTTTTGCATTGAGATTTAGCAGGGCGGCAAAGTTTATGAAGAAGATCAAGACGATTCGCCCTACACCTATGGCTTGCTCGCTGAAAAAACGGCGGACTGCGTCTATGTCGGAGGTGACGCGTTCAATTAAGTCGCCGACGGCGGCACTTCCGTGATAAGAGAAACTCAGCCGCTGGATATGGTCGAAAAGGAAGTCGCGCAAACGGCGAGCAAGACCTTCAGCTGTGTAAGCAGCGAGGCGACCTGAAATATAGGAAAATCCGCCTTCAAAAAGTGCCAAGCCGACAAAACCCAACGCAACCCAAAGAAAGGTGCGTGGAAGGTCGCCATTAATTGGCTCGGCATTGTCAGTTAGCACATCGGCAAAATAGCGTAAAAGCAGATAAGTAAGCGTTTTCGACACAGCAGAAATCGCCAGAGTCAGCGTTGCGCCAATATAATGCCGACGATAATCTTTCATCATTCGCCACAAGCCTTTTAGGCGGTTTTTTGCAATGGTTTCCCGAAAGTCGAATGTTAGTGTTTTGTTCATAGTTTTGTCCTGAATCAGGTTAAAGAAAAAGCCACGATGCGGAGAGCGCATCGTGGCTAAAAAGACGAAAATAGGATATTCCTAAAGAGGAATAGGCGCACTCCATGAAAGTGAAGATAAAACACTTGCGGGGATAAATACTTTACGATCTGTCATTTTCATGCACTCCTTTTTAAGATTTGCTTCCGAGAAAGCCCAGTGAGTCTATCACTAGGAGAGGGGAGTGTCAAGATAATTTCTTCTTCAAAGAGCAGAAATGTCGCTATGCTATAATGAAGCCGACAATGAAGCCAATAGAAAGTTGTAGGATTTTCCGAAAAGTTAGGATGTGGAACTAATCGGGTGGGTAGGAGCCAAAAGATATGGATAAAGAAATGCTCAAAAAGGGAGATTGGATTGTTCATCGCCAACATGGCGTGGGGCAAATTGAGGGGACAGAAGAAAAAAAGATAGGCGAGGATGCGCATCAGTATTTTCGTGTGAAGGTCAGAGGTGGGGTTTACTGGCTACCGATTAAAAACATCCCTGATTATGTACGTGTTGTCTCTTCAGAAAATCAATTCCACGAAGTCTTGAAGGTGATGCGAAAAGCCCCTCAGGAAATGGCTGATAATTATAAAGAACGCGAGAGGGATGTAGCAGAAAAGTTAGAGAACTCAACTCTTGAAGTGAAAGGTGAGCTGATCCGAGACCTTCAGGCACGCAGGATGATGGATGGGATGAAACTCAGTGCCCTTAACGAAAGGCAATTAGATGCGTTGAGGATGCAATTTCTTCGGGAGATGGTTGTTGTCTTGGATATAGATATGGAAGAGGCCGAAGAAAAACTGGATAAAGTGCTAAGGAAAAGTGTCTCCAGATTCGAGAAAGAATAATGCGTGTTTGAATGAGGGGAATTTTATTTTTGGCGTGGGTATATCGAAATGATGTGGTGATTTTGCGAGGAAGGCTTTAGTCTTATGATGTGTACCCCTCAGGAGTAAGCAGTCTTATCGTCTGAAAAATGAGATTGTGTCGGCGGTAAAACTGCCTCGCAAAGTCAGAATTATTTTAGCTTACTCACCGCCTTATTTTTTATCAAAAATCTCAGCATATCCCCGATCTAGTTCGTCATCTGAAAGGTGTGCGTAGCGTTGTGTGACTGCAATATTGCTATGTCGCGCCAACTTTTGCGCCATTTTTAAATTCCCTGTGGCACGTAAAACAGTCGTTACAAAGTAATGCCTAAAGGAGTGGGGGGTTATCTTGCCGACTGCTTCTTCGCCCAAAATTTGACGCACTCGTTCGTTAATGATATTTCTCCCAGTTGCCGTAGAAATCGGCTTGATTTTTTTCCCCGCGCCTTTATCGTGCCGTGCAAAGAGGGGTAGGGAGGGGAGGGGGAGACGTGAAGCTCCGTCTAATTTCTGGCGCGTGCCAAGATAATCTTTTAGGGCACGCATTGAGCGCGTCGAAAAACGGATCACGGCTTGTTTGTCGCCTTTGCCGATGATGACAGCGCGTCCCTCGTTCCAATCTACATCTCCCCGTCGCAATTCGCAAATTTCATGCACACGAAGTCCTGTATCTGCCAAAGTAATGATAAAAGCACGGTCTCTTAATGCGCGTAATCGTTCTTTTTCATCATTTGTCGCATATTGCGTGTAATCGTCCACAGCTTTGAGTACTGTGTCAACGTCCTCGCGCGGAAATTGGGGCAAACGCTGACCCGGTCTTCTGGCACGCTGGCGGATGAGCAGCTTTAGGCGGGGCAGGTTGACCTCAGCAACTCTTTCTGCTGCAAGATATTCATAAAAATTATTCAGTGCAGAGAGATAGAGCCGCTCTGTGGTAGGGGCATAGACTTTTAGCGCGGAGATCATCCAGGTTACAGAATCTTCGTTTATTTCATCAATCTCTGTATCATCGGGGGAGATGTTGCGAACCTCTAATACTTGCTTGAAAAATCTCAGTGCATAGGAATAAGTCTCAAATGTATTTTTACTCCGGGCATTTTTTACTGTTTCCAAGTATGAGTTGATTGCAGATTGTATCGAAAGTGATTTAATCATTTTTACTCGATAAAATCATCAATAAGGTTAGGGCAATGTTTTTCCAAAGTGAAAGTTCATTTCGCAGGCTAACATGGTCTAAGGTGTTCTCCTGATGGCTGCCTAAAACTAAATTTTCGGGGCGATTGTCAGCTTTATCTCCATTTAAGTGGCGCACAACCTCACCTGTCTCTATTCGACGCTCTATTTTTTTTGCCATAACTAAGCGATGCTCTAAGACATAATGCAGTTTACTATTGCCTGCTAGTTCTATTTCATAATCATCCAACATTGATTTGGCTACAGCAATATAGCCTCCTATTTTCCAGCGTCCACCTCCGAGCTCGGTGTTCTTCCATTTTCTGTTTTTTCCTGACAGCTTGGGTAGGGAACCAGCGCACCTCCTGCTGCAAGCAGTTCTCTCTGGTTTACGAGAAAATGACCCCCGAGTTATTTCCGTCCCGCAGATAATACATATTCTAGTTTCAGCCATAAGACTCCTTATGCTTCGCTTAATAATACTTAAGCGAAGCATAAGGATAGTATACAACATTTTCCTAAAAGGTCAATCCCCTTCTTACTCGTTTCTCGAAACACTATAAGGCATCAAGCAAATAAGCACCTAAAAAAAACAGCACTGTAACCAGAAACTTATTAGCAAAAAATCACCAAACACCTCTCCCCCGCAACAGTTTATGTATATATATAGATAGTATATAACTCCCGCTAATGCCAATTATTGATTGCCATGGATCGGTAAAATGCTATTGCACAAAAAGAACAAGTGTTCTATAATGCAGATATGGATAAGCGACTCCCCCTCCTCTCATCCCAAATGCGGTTTGAAGCGGATGGCGTGCCCGCCTCGCCCGTGAATTCAACTTGCCACCGCGCAAAAGACGTGATGATCCACCCCGCTGTGATGCCAAACGGGAAGAAAACGCGTCTGCTGAAAACACTGCTTTCCTCAGCCTGTGAGCGCGACTGTTTCTACTGCCCTTTCCGTGCGGGGCGTGATTTTCGGCGCGCCACCTTTGCTCCAGAAGAATTCGCACGCCTTTTTATGCAGCTCCACAAAGCAGATTTAGCAGACGGTCTCTTCATCAGCTCTGCGCTGGCTGGTGGCGGAATTCGTACACAAGAGAAACTGCTCGATACGGCTGAAATTTTACGCGGAAAGCTGGGATTTCGAGGCTATATTCATCTCAAAATTATGCCTGGAGCCGAGAAAGGGCAAGTCTTTCGTGCGATGCAATTGGCAGATCGTGTTTCGGTTAATCTCGAAGCACCGAGTAAAGCGCGGTTGGCAAAACTGGCTCCACGCAAGGTTTTTTGGGAGGAGCTTTTACAGCCTTTACGCTGGGTAAACGAAATCCGTAAAACGCAACCTGCGCATGAGGGCTGGAAAGGAAAATGGGCATCCTCTACAACGCAATTTGTAGCTGGCGGCGCAGATGAAAGCGATCTTGAGTTGCTCAGCACTACTGCGCGCGGATATGATGACTTGGGGCTGGCGCGGACTTATTTCATGGCCTTCAACCCTGTGCCAGACACGCCGATGGAAAGCAAATCCCCCACCCCTGCTTTGAGAGAGTTACGTTTATATCAGGCATCCTTTTTATTACGTGATTACGGTTTTGACCTCGAGGAATTGCCTTTCACTGCTGATGAGAATCTCCCCCTCCCCACCGATCCAAAGGAGGCCTGGGCAGAAATCCACCTGAAGCATAACCCAATTGAAATGAATAACGCCACGCCGCGCCAGCTTTTGCGCGTACCTGGTGTTGGACCTAAAACAGTCAAAAAAATCCTTGGCGCGCGGCGTATGCGCGAATTACGAGATCTTTCTCAATTAAAGAAATTGGGAATTGCCACAAAACGAGCTGCGCCCTTCATTTTATTAGGCGGAAAAAAAGTGGCAAGTCAAGCGAGGTTGTTTTAGAAAATTAGAGGCTGGAACAGGGTAAAAATGCCCACATAATAGCATTTCTACAAAACTCCTGCATTTTAGTTTTTCTTTTCGGGTAAAATTTACTTGATTTTTCTCATATAAATGAAAAGGAAAACCTATGCTCCCTTTTTTACAATTGATCCTGGCAATCGCGATTATTATTTTTGCCGCCAAATTAGGTGGTTATCTTAGCTATAAGGCTGGGCAACCTGCTGTTATAGGCGAGGTACTGGCCGGCCTCATCTTGGGGCCTTCTGTAATCGACTTTTTCCATCTGGGGATTTTTACCGATCCGCATCTCGAAGAAAGCATCGTCCACATGGCAGAGCTAGGTGTTTTGTTGCTCATGTTCCTTGCTGGACTAGAACTGCACCTTGACGAACTTGTCAAAGCAGGGAAGATTGCTTTTTTTGCGGGCGTACTTGGTTTTGGTGTACCCCTTCTTGGTGGATACGCTTTAGGCACGATCATGGGTTACCCTCTTGAAGGTGCTATCTTTCTAGGCTTATTACTTTCCCCTACCAGCATTAGTATTTCAGCACAAGTACTGATGGAACTCAAGCAACTCCGCACCAGAGTCGGGATGGGATTACTTGGCGGCGCAGTGATCGACGATGTTTTGGTCGTGCTTGGTCTCTCTTTATACGGTGCTCTGCTTGGTGGCAGCGAAGCCATTGGTGGCGTGAACGAAGTTGGAACCATTGTTTTGAAGATGATCGCTTTTCTGATCGTCGGGCATGCTTTTGGCTTGTTTGTCTTGCCCAAATTGGTCGATATTGTCAAAAAGTTACCTGTTAGCCAACCACTGGTCTCCTTTGCCTTTATCATGCTTCTTTTCTATGCCTGGTCCGCTGAATCCTTAGGGCATATGGCAACTATTATCGGGGCTTTTATGGCAGGACTTTTCTTCTCGCGGAGCAATACCACTACCAATTTCAGAGAAGGTTTTTCCTCGATAGCTTATGGTTTTTTTGTGCCGATATTTTTCATTAGCATCGGCCTGGAAGCCAATATCCGCTCGCTGAATTCGGAAAGTCTGTGGCTTTTAGCAGCGATGTTGGTATTGGCAATTTTCTCAAAACTCTTGGGATCAGGCCTTGGCGGCCTTCTCGGAGGTCTAACATTCAAAGAATCTGCACAGCTTGGTGCAGGGATGATACCGCGCGGGGAAGTAATGCTCATTGTTGCCACCGTTGGATTGGTTGAAGGAATCATTGATCAAAACACATTTTCAGTGGTGATCATCCTTGTGATCGCGACCACCCTGCTTGCGCCACCCCTCTTACGTGTCCTCTTTCCAAAAGTTCGAAAAGCTGAACTCGACAAGGTTGTATAGGAGAAAAAAACAATGTACTCAATGGTTATGTTTATATTAGACGATGTCGACTATTGCCGTGATATTCTGACTGCATGGGAAAAAACAGGAGTCTATGGTGCAACGGTTCTTGATAGTTCTGGGTTAGGACGCGTACGCAAAGCTGGAATACGGGATGATATTCCTCTTATCCCCAGCTTGCATGATCTCTTCAAAAACAGCGAGACCCAACATCGTACACTTTTCACTGTGGTAGATAGCGATGAGCAGGTAGATGCTATTGTTAAAGCCACAGAAGCCGTTGTTGGAAGCCTTGAAAAGCCTGATACGGGATTTCTCTTCGTAATGCCCGTTAGTCACGTATACGGGCGCAGCAAAAAAGAATAGCAACAAAGAGAAAGATAATGTGTGCGGGCAGGGTATACAACCTCCCCCTACGTTGATTTTAGATCAACTCCCCCACCCCTCCGGCACATCCACATAAACCCCGCGCATCTCTTCTGGTAAATTGGCAGCAAGACAAAACATGATACGGTCTGTCAGGACGAGAGAATTTTCACCTTTTTGGGGATAAATCGGCTCACATAGTTTTACCCGCACAGGGTTTTTCTTGGGAAATTCTCTAAAGAATTTATCGCTGCCAATGATTACCATTGGGATGATGGGGGCATTTTTCTCAATGGCAAGGCGTGCGGTTCCGGTTTTGGCGGTACGCAACCCTTCGCCGCGTGAGCGCGTCCCTTCGGGAAACATGCCCAAAACACGGGCGTTGTCGAGCACTTTTCGAGCGTGGTTTAGTGCCCAAATATCTTTCTCCCCGCGTTTGACGGGGAAGGCCCCCACATGTCGCAAGGCCATATCTGTAAGAGGGTTAAATAAGCTTTCCTTTGCCATATAAAAAATAGGACGCGGCAAAGAGATCTGCATGGGGAAAACATCAAAATTGGTTACGTGGTTGGCAGCCACAATTGCCGCTCCCTCGTGCGGGAGGTTTTCAAGGCCTTCTATTTTTAGATCCATAAAAAGACGAAAAAACCAGGTTAGGCTGGCAACCAATGCAACGCGAAAAGGCGTTTTTTCCAGCGTAAAATTTTTCTTTTCACGTGGGTCAATGATCTGTTCAGACAAGAGTACCTCCATCGCGCTCTATACTGACATTTGTAAATAGGGAGTGTCTAAAACAGCGGTTATATGAAATCAATTAAGTGAGCAGGATATTTCGGATACTTCTGTTTGTACAATTGCCTCCTATTGAAAGCAAAGACAAAGAGTTTGATAGCACGTCGCAGAGC
>Ga0233437_1001531_pt1 | contig 41983 bp, 39 predicted proteins | sample SI_122_August201_FD_182714 | JGI IMG/M metagenome (GOLD analysis project Ga0233437, IMG submission 182714) | Seawater microbial communities from Saanich Inlet, British Columbia, Canada - SI_122_August2016_200_MG | ecosystem: Environmental > Aquatic > Marine > Inlet | place: Canada: British... | reverse complement strand
ACATATTTTGATTGCAAATTACTTTTTTCTTTGCACTTACACAAATATAAAACCATAAAGATATCAACATAATTTGTTAATAACCTATAATTTAAATACTGTAAATTAGAAAATCAGCAGAGCCTAAATACACTAAATCATTATATAAGCGAAAAATTGAATTAATAAACTGTAACCCTTTTTAGTATAATTTACTATTACAGGCCGCTAATCAATAAAAAATCTAAAAAAATGATTTCCTTCTGCAAAACTCCGAACAAATAATCGCCGTTGCTATTGAGGCATTTAAGGATTCTGCCATATCTTGCTTATTTCCTGTACCCTTAGGGATAGAAATTTTTTCTTCAATCAAAGGCAATAATTCTTTGGAAATCCCATGTGATTCGTTTCCTATCAAAATTATAGCATTTTCGGCTAATTGCTTTTTATAAATATTATCTCCCTCAAGTAGGGTTCCAAATATCTTTATTTCAGAGGGTTTTGAAGATAAAAATTCCACTAATTGAGTGTAATAAACTTTCACTCTTGTAATTGATCCCATTGTAGCCTGAACAACTTTTGGATTGTAAACATCAACGGAGTTTTCGGAGCAAATAATATTTTCAATACCAAACCAATCAGCAGTCCGGATTATTGTACCAAGATTTCCAGGGTCTTTAATTTCGTCAAGAACAAGACATAAACCGGAGAAAACATTCTTTGGAATTAATTCATTTTGTGGAATTTTAACAATTGCAATAACATCGTTAGGGGTTTTTAGTGAGCTGATCCTTGATAGTTCTTTTTCGTTTATTTCCAGTATTTCAATGTTTTTTTCTTTTAATAATTCGAAATTATTATTAATCCAATTTTTTAGTGAAAAAATTTCAATGATCTCGAAATCACTCTTCAGAAGATCGCAAACACTTTTTTTTCCTTCCAAAAGAAATTGATTATAAGTTCTTCTGAATTTTCCAATTTTAAGGGAATTAATATGTTTTATTTGATTTGTTGATATCATAGCAAAAAAAAATCCCGAAAATGATTCGGGATTTAAAATTAGGTAAATTTTTATAAACAAAAATATTATTCAGCAAATACTTCAAAATTAATTTCTGCTTTAATATCTTTATGCAAGTTCACAATTGCCTGATATTTTCCAAGTTCTTTGATTGATTCTCCGTCAACAAAGATCTTTTTACGATCAATATCAAATTTAAATTGATCTTGAAGTGCTTTTGCTATTTGTATGGCGTTAACCGAACCAAATATTTTTCCTGTTTCTGCGGCTTTAGCACCAATTTTAACAAAAACATTTTCTAATGCTTTTGCAAGTGTTTCAGATTCTTTTCTAAGTTTTTCTTCTTTAAAAGATTTCTGCTTTTTCACTTCAGCAAGAACTTTTTTAGCTGTTTTGTTAGCTATTATAGCTTTTCCTTTAGGAATAAGGTAATTACGAGCATAACCATCTTTTACAACGACCAAATCATTGGCGTATCCTAAACCTTGTATATCTGTTTTTAAAATAATTTCCATGGTTTTTCCTCCTTATTTAAGTAAATCTGCTACATAAGGCATTAAAGATAAATGCCTTGCTCTTTTAACTGCCTGAGCAACTTTTTTCTGGAATTTTGTTGATGTACCGGTTATTCTTCTCGGCAATATCTTACCTTGCTCATTTACAAATTTTAATAAAAAATTTGCATCTTTATAATCAATATATTTAATTCCGCTTTTTTTGAAACGGCAGTATTTTTTCCTTTTAGTATCAACTGCTATCGGAGTCAAATATTTAATATCACTATTTGCTTGTGCCATTGTTTAAAATTTGAAAGGGTTTAATTTTTAATTTTTTGTTCTTTTTCTTGTTCAGCTATTCTGCGTTTTTTTTCATTATAAGCAATTGCATGCTTATCTAACACAACTGTTAAAAATCGTAAAATTCGCTCATCACGTTTTAAGGCCAATTCCAAATCAGTAATTATATCTCCTTCAGCCTTATATTCAATTAGATGATAAAAACCATTTGATTTCTTTTGTATGGGATAAGCCAGTTTTTTCAGCCCCCAATTATCATTCAAGATAATCTCAGCACCCTTTTCTTTCAAGATGTCCTGATACTTTTTTACCGCTTCCTTCATCTGATCATCAGATAAAACGGGAGTCATAATGAAAACGGTTTCGTATTGTCTCAACATTTGTTAATGATTTAATTAATAATTAATTGATAATCTTTTATTTAAAAATTGACGGCAAAATTAGTAAATATTTTTAAATTACCAAAAGGAATTTTCTGGAAAAATATATTTATTAATGATAATCAAGAGTTGCAAATTTATACGGGTTTCGGGTTTCAGGTTTCAGATTTCAAGTTTAGTGTTTACCTTTACTCCATCACTCCATCACTCCGTCTCTCCATCTCTCCATCACTCCATCTCTCCATCACTCCATCACTCCATCACTCCGTCTATCGAATAATCCTGGAAATAGTAATTCCTGTAATAAAGTACCAGTCGAATTTTTTAAAAAATCCATTTGATTCGCCACGGGTTGGATAATTGTAAGTGTTTGGATTAGGGGCATTTGCCGGATTTCCAAATCGGCCGGCTAAACCATCTAATTCAGGACTCATTTCATTAAGTTCTTTTTGGCTTACCCAGGGATCGCCGGCAACATCATCCAAATAGTCCGTAAATGTCATTCTTGTCCCGAATTGGAAACCTATTATCCAATTTCTATTTAATGACCATTTAAAATCAATGTCAATAGGTAAAGCAAGCATAATTGTTGAATATGCATTCTTTTTCCCGGCTGTTCCGAGTGGCCGCAAATCCTGATAAATATAATAATAATCTCTTCCTATGAATGGTTTTTTAGCTTTATCAACCCTTTTGACTATTGCCTTCGGATTATGATAAAAAACGGCAAGGCCAAATGATACGCTCGGTATAACACTCTTTTGAAACAAATTAGGTACAAAATTATATTCGGCTTGTATTGCCAATTCAAAAATATTGTTAACAAATTGTAGCTGGCGAGGCTTGAATCTAATTAGATTATTGGCATCGGAGGCTTTAACTTTTATATAGTTTAACGAAGCTCGTGCGGTCCATTTCGGATTAATATTATAACGAAAAAGTAAACCGAATGAATTCTTCACATCTGAAATATAGATTTTACTAAAAGACTGCAAATCGCCAAAATACATTGCTTTACCTGCTCTAAAGCCTAATTCAAAAGTCTTGTTAATATTTATTGGAAGTTTTTTAACAGCTAATGAATCCTGAAAAGTGAATATTTGAAGGCTGTCAATTTTATTTCTAAGTTCAATTATTTTTTCGTCTTTAGCAATTAGTTCATCTATGGGCAAGCACTCTATTGATTCGATTGTTCTAGGTAATATGTAAAAAAGACTATCAATCTCATCATCCGAAAGATCTTTTAATGAATGATAAACAGGGATGTTTTTTTTGCATAATTTTCTATACAATGAATTTTTCCCGATATTGATTTCTGGTAATATAAATCCCTCATTATCTTTAAGTCCGCTTAATATAATAAATCCATCGGTATCGGTTTCTCTGCCATTCCCGGTAATTACAACATCAGCTTCTTTTCTATTATTTTCATAGATAATATGTACGTCAGGGATTTCTTTGAAAAGAATTCTATAGCTTGCAGTGTCGAAATAACCATAAGTAAGTTTTAAATTACTTAATCTTTCGCTGACTACTTTATTAAAGTAAAGATGTATTATGTCGGTTTTATTTAAATCAAAAACAGTATTATAATCAACCTCATTTCCTTCAATCAAAATTTTATAAATATGTCCGGGAGTTTTTTCCGAAGGTATTTTGAGAGGAGTTTGAATTTCAAGTAAGGGTGAAGAGTTATTATTCAGGAAATTATCAAAACTTTTGACAATGAGACTTTCATTTGCAGTACCAAAATAATTTGAACCTAAGATGTATTTTTCTCCAATGCCTTGAATTCCAAAATTAATTTCACTTATAATAGTATCATTTCGATTATTTATCAGATAATTATTAGATATTGAGTTTTTAGAAAAAATTGCATGAAATTTCTTATCATCAGAATCATAAGTTGAAAAAATCGGAGCATTAAATGAACCTCCCATTTCATATCCTTCATAATAATTTCCTGTAATAACATTATTTATAAAACTCAAATTCAATATTTCCGATTCCAATTGGTCTATATAAATATTACTTTGATTTGATGTAAAAATATTTTCTGAGAAACTAAAATCAATTGCTTCATTTTCCAATAAAACATCAGGGCTAAGAATCACTATGCTTGATTCGCCTGAATTATTATTGATAAAAATATTATTTTCAATCCTAACATTTTTCCTGCCCCAGTTTGAATTGAATTTAATTGGCATTATAAGATTTGAGAATTCGGCAAATTGAATTTCTATTTCAGTATTATTAAGCCCACTAAATTCAAAACCAAAACCTTCTGAAGACTCCTGTTTACTACTGATCTTTATAAAGTTATCCGGTTCACCCAGAATACTTAAAGCTCCTTCAACAATTACTAAAGTTCCAGAATAAAACTGTAATTCTGCCCCATCTCTAATAATTAATGATCCGGTGGGAGATACTTTCACATTTGCTGTAATAAGATGAATGCCTTTTTCGAGTATTATTTTATCTTCGATATAATTGGGGACTATATTATTTTGTGCCTCAAGGTAATAACTAATTCCAAAAACAATAAATAAAATGGATAAAACAAATTTATTGATATTTATATATTTCATTCGTTAATATATTATTAAATAATATTGAATATTATTGATGGTAAAACACTTATCCTGCCATAAAGACTTTCAACCTGAATATTACCAAAAATCAAAATATCTCCATTTTCGGTATTTTCAAAAATTGTTTTTGATTGTTTATCAAATTTTTCTCCTGAATTTATATAGATTTCAAAGGAGTTAGAATCATTGTTTTTGCGAATTCTTTTTATTTCGAATTCCTTTATCTTAAAAATATTTTCATTTCCAAGTGTTTCACTTAAGCTAAGATGTTTTTGATTTATTAATTCATTCTTAGAGATTTCCCCACTTTGCTTACTAAAAAACAGGATCTTAGGTAAAGGAATATCTTTAACCTGATATTTTTTTACCGCTAATAATTTTTCTGATTTCTCATCCAAACCATAAACATTAATAATGGCCAATCCTTTCGACTTGAATTTTATTTTACATTCCGAATTCTCATATTTTAATTCACCTCGGTTAACTTTAACCTTCAATTTATTCCCGGAATATTTTTCATGATAGATTTTTACAACATTCTCTATTCCTGTGTATAAGACATTTTGATCAGGTGATTCAATTATTGGTTTTATTTCCTCAACCTGCACAAATTTCTCAATTATGCGGTTTTCAACAAAAATAATAAACTTATAATTTCCTTTTTCATAAGGAAAAAATCTTCCGATGCCTTCTTCATTAATTTTAAGAGAATCCAAACGATCTCCTTTTAAAACAAAAGCATTTATTTTGGAAAAATCTTTCACTGGAAGTGTGATTCCAAGTTCAATTTCATCACCTAATTTATAAAAATCTTTGGAAGTAATAATCACATCCTGATTCGCCAAAACATTGTCGGGGAAAAGCGTATCTAAACTTCCGATAAGAATTTCTTTTAATAGTTCGGATGAATTCAAGTCTTTCTCCTTCATTAAACTATTAATATACGATTCGAGAACAATATTATCGGCTTTTTTAAGATCGTCTTCAAATTTAGACATTATGGCGACAGCACCTGAAATAGGCATTTTATTAAAATAATATTTTTCCCATTTAATCCATTTACCTGTTGAGGAAACTATATATGAGCCGTTATCAATCAAGGAATCAACCTTAAAAAATGTTTTTTGATCGACCAAAGGCCTGATTAATTTTTCATGTAATGTGATAAAATGTCTGATTGAATCGGCAAGTTTTTCCTCAATTAAAAGTTTGTGAGTATAAGAATAATTTTTCCCATCAGTTAAATAATCGAATTCATTATTTCCTCCACATATTTCAATTAATCTTTTTTTATAACTTTCAATTATATTCACAATTTCGGTTGATGATCTTTTAACAGCTTTAAGATTATTTAAATAAGAGAGGGAGTCATTATTATTTTTTATTAAATAATTAAACATTATATGGTTGAAATTATCATATTCGCTTGATGAAAAATCATCGACAGCTTCTTCATAATCCTGATTTATACTTCTAAAAACATCAATAAAATCGGCGGGGATGTATAAAAAAGCCATAACAATAAAGATCAAATACAAAAGGTTTACGACCTTGTGTCGCAACATCCTACTTGTACCTTTCTGTTGACCATTTTCAAACATAATTTATAAACATTTTCTCATTGTAATTAATCAATTCCTATTCTCCGGGTTCTTGGATAGATTTTAAAAATGGTATCCATCCATACGGACTTGCTTCGCTTCGTGCGGACATCCTGCGGTCGTAGGGGAAATAAGGGTATAAAGGTATAAGGGAGTTTCCCTTATACCCCATATTTCCTTTATTTCCTTTATTTCCCATATCAATAATAATATTTGTTATGAAACTTTTATTTAATAGTTAGAATAATTGGAGACAAAAATATTTCATCACCTTTATAATTTTCGGCTACGATGTCATTAAAAACATAAATATCGCCAAACGAGGCTTTATCAATAATTTCCTTAGTACCAACATTAAAGAAAGCACCTTCGTTTTTGTTTACTTCAAAAATTTTGTTGTTAATTCTCTCAACTACAAATCCTTTGATAGCGAGACTCATATCAGTTGCCATTTCAGTTTTAATATTGATATTTTTTTGAAGTTTAATAAGTTTTGAAGAAATTATTCCGCCTTGCCTTCCATAAACAGAAGCACTGATATCAGGCAAATTTCTTACATTAAATTTCTTTGTTGATAATAGTTTTTTCTCACTGTTTTCAATTCCAAAAACTCTGAGTTCAACAATTCCCGGATTATTCACTCTAACATAATACTTTGATTGTTTTTTAATTACCTGCCCATCATCAATTTCAACGAGAAGATTTTCCGCATCAAAACTATTATGTTGAATATTAATTCTATTATTAAGCCCGACAAACAATTCAGGAGTTTTTATAATTTCAAGGATCGGGCGAAATTCCAATACCTCAATTTCTTTTTGTTCAATTATGCTATTCTCAAAAAGAACCTTGATTTTATATTTACCTTCTTTATAAGGGTAAAATCTGATATTTCCGGCTTTGTTAATTTTAAGGGGCTTCACAATCTTATCAGATTCGATATATGCTTTAATCTTCGAAAAATCCTTTTCACTCATAATATTTACCGAATCAATTGCCAATACAATTTCTTCGCCGAGATAAAATTTTTCTAATCTTTCAAAATTATCAATTATTGAATTCTTTATGGCAGCAACACTAATCGAATCAGATTTTATTAATTCTTTTATATATGATTCGATTAAAATATTATCGCTTTTTCTAATATCGTTTTGCATTTTTGAAAGAATTATAATTGCTGCACTCATCGGGATTTCATCGAAATAATAGTTTTCCCATGATTTATTTGCCCCCGATGATGAAATAAAATTGCCCGTATATAATAATGATTCAATTTTTTGATTAGATTTCTTATTAAGCATGGGTTTAATTGTATTCTTATATTTATTTATAAGATTTAAAATAGTATCGGATAAATTATTTCTGATGAATAATTTTTCGGAAGATTGGTAATCTCTGCTGTTTTTCAAAAAATCATCTTCATTATACCCTCCCATTTTATCTATTAAATATTGCTTTATTTTCTCAATATCTTTAATGGTTTCATTAGAAGATGTATAAGCCAATTTTGAATTTCTAATAAATTGATTGCTTACAGTTGCATTACCAAGTTTTGAGGCAATTGCTTCTAAGACCAATGTATTATATTCAAAACTCTTAGTATTTTCTTTTTCATGAAGATCATAAGAAAAATCAAATTCTTTCATAACATCAATAAAATCAGCAGGGATATATAAAAACGCCAAAACAACATAAATCAAATACATAAGATTTACAACCTTCTGGCGTAATATTCTACTTGTACCTTTTTGCTGATTATCTTCGTTCATACTTATTCTTTACTTACAAGTTTTGACATTTCATCATAAAATTCATTAACCTTCGACATTTTTGTTTTCAAGGAATTCAACTCAGCTTCATAACTTCCTGAAGTATCTTCAATTCGTGACATATAAGTTGAGATTCTATGAACTGTATTTGTTAATTCTCCGGTAACTTCTTCCATTTTTTTCATATTTTTTTCAAGAGCTTCAACAGATTTAATGATTGAATCGGTATTTTTAGAATACTGCTGAATATTGGTGTTAAAATCAAATCCCGATTCATTAAATTCTTTGGAATCTTTTCTTAGCTCTGGAAAAACATTTTCCCATTTATATGATTTTCCGCTTGTTTTCCATTGAAATGCGGAAATAAGAAAAACAACAGCTTCGGTGGTAAGTCCTATAATGAAAATCTCATTAGCATAATCCCAGCCTAAAAATTTAAACATTGCAGCGATAAGAATGACCGCAGCTCCTACTCCATAAGCAAAATTGATATAGTCAAACTTTGATTCTTGAGTTCTCATTTATATATCTTTTATTAATTAATAATTTCATTTTTTAATTTGGGTTTCAATATTTCTAATATGAAACTTCTACTTCGGCGGTTTGAATAATTTTTCCTTTATATAAAATTTGAGGTTTAATAATTTTCGTAATAATCTGCTCAACTGATTTTTGTCCTTTCGATAAAACAAAATTAGCAGTCAAATTCATATCTTTTTTATATGTCAAACCAACTAAGTCGGAAATTTCATAATCAGTATCATCAAATTCTTTTTCAACATTCTTTATAACATTAAGCAAATTATCTCTACCGGGTGTATCCTCAGGTATTTCCAAGAGCTTTCCCTTCATTTTTATAATTTCATCCGCTAAGTTTATTGCCACCGAATGATCTGGTTTTTTCGATTGAGATTTATTTAATAACTTGGGAGTTTCAACATTTGAAACATTTCCACTAATACTATTTTGTTGTTTTCCAAACGGCAATGTATTAACAATTTCGCTTAAAATAAACATTTTTTTTGTCTGATTGTTTTGTTCTATCAATTCATCTCTGACTTGATTTAATTTCTCAATAAATTTCCTTCTCGCTTCATTAAGTTGAATTTCGACAAGTTCAGATCTATGCTTAAATTTCTTTTTAATGAAAATAAAAAGAAATATTATTGAAAATATTATGAGAATTATAGCACCCAATACAATAAAATCCTGATATTTAATAATTTTTTTGACCGGCGATATTAATGTTTTTGCTTTTTGTTGATTTGTTAAAACATCAATCTTGTTATTATATGTTTGCTCAAATTCATTGAGCTTTTTATTTGTCCGTTCTATGCTGTTTTTTAAACTGTCAAATTTCTGTTTTTCAATGGCAATGTAATCGTTAAATTTAGTTTTTTCAAAATAAAAATCCGGATAAAACACTCTTTCTTTGGCATTTTTTCCATCAAACAATAATATATATGCATCAGAATATCCTTTTCTATATATTTCATTTAAGGCAGTGAAAACACTATCTTGTGAAGTATAAATTCCGGATAAAATTCGCCATACGTTTTTAGGCCTTTTTGTATAATACAAATCCTCTAAGTTCTTGAAATTTAATTTTGTTCGTTTAAATTTATAAACTCCAATTTGAATACTATAAAAAGGTTCGTCTGTATCTATAGATTTATATAATTCCGGAATTTCAATATCTTTAGAATTAATATTAACTTTCTCAGAATTTTGGGAGATAGTAAATTTTAATATTAGAGCAAAAAATAAAAATATCAACAAAAATTTTTTTGTCATTTTTTCGGGGATTTATAATATTAACAATTTTCAGAAAATAAAAATAGTCTTTTTTTTTAAATCCCAATTTTTTATTTTATTTTTTAAGCACTTGTGTGCTTTTTAATATTTTTTTTGGAATATCTGAATTTTCATAAAAACCCGAAAACAAATCGGCATTAATTCCTTTTGCATAAGTAGCAACGGGAATTCCTGTATGAGAGAAAGTTGTCCATCCTACACCTGCTTTATTATCAAGAATTTTGATTGTAGTAACGGCAAGAGGTGATCCACCTCCATAAAGAATATCGTAATTTTCATTATCCTTTATAAAACTATCATAAAGAGCTTTATTCAACATATCCATTTCTTCCGGTGAAAGTGAAAGTTGCAGAGTTTCGGCAAGAATACCACTTTCGGAATTTTCAATCTTTGAGAGGCTGTCTAAAACTTTTTCAGGTAAATATATCAGTCCAAAATGCTCATTGATCAAAGGCAAAAGGTGATCTATGCTTGCATTTTGAATTGTATGACTACTGATGTATTTATTAATTTTATCAGAAAATTCATCATAAGAAATATTTTGCTGTCTTAAAAGATCATAAAAAAGCGAATAATGAGTGCCTGACCAACCTACCGACATGCCACCTGTTTCGTGGTCGGCAGTAACAATAATCAAAGTTTCGTCGGGGTGAGAATTATAAAATTCCAAAGCCTCTCCAATTGCTTCATTGAAAGCGAGGGTTTCGGTTATAACTGTTGCGGCATCATTAGAATGACAAGCCCAGTCTATTTTACCTCCTTCAATCATCATAAAAAATCCGTCTTCATTGTCCAACAATTCTATTCCTTTTTCTGTGAAATCCGCGAGTGAAATACTTTCCTGTGGATTATCAATCACATAAGGCATTGCTTCACCTGAGGAAAGAACCGGATTTATTGCAAGCATTTTTCCGTCTTTATTTTTCCAATTCCCGAATGTTTCTTTATTATTAACAATATTGAATTCATTTTTCCTAAATATTTCATATATGTGTTCACGATTTATTAATGAATCAGATTTTATTTTTATTCCACCACCTCCGAAATAATCGACATCACTTTCCGCCATTTCGATAGCAATATCATTATAATTGTTTCTTGAGGGTTGATGAGAATAGAAAACTGCCGGCGTTGCATGGTTAAGCGAAACATTACTAATAATTCCGATTTTCCAATTTTTCTCTTTCAGTTGGTCGGCAATTGTTTTTAGTTTTATTGTCTTGGTGGAATCCATTCCAATAACTCCGGTCATGGTTTTTTGGCCGCAGGCAATAGCTGTTCCTGCTGCTCCCGAATCGGTAATATATGAATCAACACATTTCGTGGAAGTTAATCCGCAAACCGGAAAATCGGTAAAAAACAAAGAAGTATCGGTTTTATAAATTGATTTTAAATAAATATCCGTTACTATTGCCTGGGAAATTCCCATTCCATCCCCGATAAATAGAAAAATATATTTTGCTTTCTTTTGATCTGAATCTGAACTCGTTTGCCCATAAACATTTGTAAAAGAAAAATAGTTTGTTAATATGAATAATATTAAAAAACTTCTGATTAAAGTTTTTGTTTTTGACATCATTAATTGTTTCATGTGTTTGTAGTTGCAGGCTCTAAGCCCCGTTGAAGTTTCAATGTGATTTTTTTAAGACATCAATTCAACGGGGCTTAGACCCTTCATTTACATCAATTTAATTATTTCTTTACAAATAAATCCTGCTGCATTTCCATCGCCAAAAATTGAAGGATATTTTAATCCGGAATTCTTTGTAAAATAAGAAAAAGCATCAAGAATTTTATTTTTATCGGCATCGGCAATAATTGCAGTTCCGTTTTCAACAATTTCTTTCCACTCGGTTTGAGGACGCAAAATAATACATGGTTTTTTGAAAAAATATGATTCTTTTTGCACACCACCCGAATCGGTGATTATCAATTTTGAATTTTTTTCCAAAACTATCATATCCAAAAATGAAACCGGAGGCAAAATTTTAAGAAAAGGATTATTAACTATGCTTTTGTAAAGATTTTTATCAAGATTTGTTTGTAATAATTTAGCAGTTCTCGGATGAAGAGGTAAGACAAAAGTTTTTTTCTCAGCAATTGAAATTTTATTCAAAGCTTCAAAAATCGAGTTTAGTCGCTCAGGATAATCGGTATTATTATCACGATGAATTGTAACAAGAACATAGTCATCAGGTGTTAATTTCAAGTTTTCGATAATATTTGATTTTTCATCAGCGATCACCGAAAAAAACAAACTATTGTCATACATAATATCACCACAATGAAAAACATGAGGATTATCAATTGAAAAAGGAGGTTTTGTATCCGAATCAAAGCCTTCATGAAACAAATTTTCGCAACCGGTTTTTGTAGGAGAAAAAAGCAGAGTCGAAACATGATCGCACATAATTCGGTTAATTTCCTCCGGCATAGTTTTGTTAAACGAACGCAAACCTGCTTCAATGTGAATCACAGGCACATGAATTTTTGATGCAGCAATAGCTCCGGCGAGAGTTGAATTTGTGTCGCCGTAAACAATCAAAAAATCGGGTTTTTGTTTAATTAACACTTCCTCAATTTCTTTTATCATTAAAGCCGTTTGATTTCCATGACTTCCCGAACCAACATTCAAATTAATATCAGGAGAAGGAATCATCAACTCATCAAAAAAAACACTGGACATATTTTTGTCATAATGTTGTCCGGTGTGAACTATGTATTCGGAAATTTTATCTGAAAAGTTTTTTTGAATTTCACGGTTCAAAGCTGCTGCTTTAATAATTTGAGGCCTTGCACCGATAATTGTAACTAGTTTGATCATTTGGTTCTACTTCAATTTTATGGATTTACTAGATAAATTTATTTATAATACTTGAATGATTGAATGCTACAATGCTTAAATATTTCATAACAATTAAGGGTTGACTTTATAATGAAACCTGTAAATTGAAACCCGTAACTTGAAACATGAAATAGAAGTATAACATACCGATATTCAGTTATCTATTTATTTTTGGTCCTTATTTACATAATATTCTCATCTGCAAAACTAAAATATTTTTCATCACCTATGATAATATGATCTAAAACTCCTATCTCCAAAAATTTGCCGGCACTTTTTATCATTTTAGTTAATTTATTATCGGCATCGCTTGGTTTTATATTCCCTGAAGGATGATTATGACAAAGAATTATTGAACATGCGGAATTTTCCAAAGCAATTTTAAAAACTTTTTTGGGATCGACCACAGTACCGGAAAAACCTCCTTCGCTAATATTCACCTTTTTAATCACTTTATTAGCTCTATTCAATAAAAGCAACCAAAATTCCTCATAAGGATTATCATTCAGAATGCTATGAAATAATTCAAACACATCAACACTTGCAGTTATTTTTTGTTTTTCAATTACTTCGGCACTTCTTCTACGCTTTCCAAGTTCCAAAGCCGCAATAATACTTATCGCCTTTGCTTCGCCAATTCCCTTAAATTTTATTAAATCTTTAACATTAAGTTTTGAAAGTTCTATCAAATTGTCATTTACATGTTTAAGAATTTTTTTTGCGAGATCGACGGCTGTATCCTGTCTGCTTCCCGACCCCAGCAAAATTGCAATTAATTCGGCATTACTCAATGCACTTCTTCCTTTTGAGAGAAGTTTTTCGCGCGGTTTATCGTCTTCTGCCCAGTTTTTTATGCTTATCTTATTATTATAGTTTTCCATATTTATTATCCTGATATAAGTTCCTAAAATTAATAAAAAAAAGCCTTTATGAAATAAATCATAAAGGCTAATTATTTATTTTTTTATTAAAAAACTATAAATTATTTACTTGTCGTGAAAGTTTTGATTTCAGATTGGCAGCTCTATTACGGTGAATAATAGTTTTTTTTGCAAGTTTATCAATTAAAGAAATAATCTTTGATAAATTTTCAGTAGCTTCACTTTTATCAGTAATTTTTCTAAATTTTCTTACTGCATTACGCATTGTTTTTGAATGATAACGATTTCTTATTCTTCTTGTTTCATTAGAACGAATTCTTTTCAGTGCAGATTTATGATTAGCCATATCTTTTAAAAACTTTTTATTATATATTTATATATTTTCGGGCTGCAAAATTATAAATTTTCTAATTAAAATAAAACTTTTTCAAATATTTTTTATTATTAATAAATTTTATCAAAACATACGGTGATTTCCAAATCTTTACAACATATTTTCAAATAATTTTCTAAATTAATTTTTTATCAAGAACACATATTACCAGTGCAAAAAAACAAAATATTTCGGAAAAATAGTAATTTTGAAATAAATATGCCTACTCATTATTAAATTGCCAATGAAAATTTTGGCATCTTTCATCGCTCAGTTTGCATTACACTTTTTTTTGAAAGAAAACTTTATTTATTAAATTTTGAACCTTAGGTGCGGATAAATTTAATTCCCTGTTTTAGCCTTATTAAACAAATGAAAATAAGGTAATAAGGTTTTGAGAAGGGTATCATATATTATTGCTATTAAGGTTAAAAATATGAATATCCATGCGGACTAATGATACGAAGTGAATCCGCATGGACTTCGTGTTGTAAGGTTTTTATAAAATCTTGTAAAATTGCAAACTACTTTTGAATGCTTATGAAAGAAAAAGTTTAGTATTTTTGAAAAAAATTTTATCTCACAGAATGGAAAATTTTATTGTTTCGGCAAGGAAATACAGGCCTGCAACTTTTGATACGGTAGTTGGGCAAACATCAATAACTTCAACATTAAAAAACGCAATTAAAAGAAATCATCTTGCCCAGGCATTTCTTTTTACAGGCCCTCGTGGAGTTGGTAAAACTACTTGTGCAAGAATACTTGCAAAAACAATTAACTGCGAAAACTTATCAGAAAACATTGAAGCCTGCGACAAATGCGAATCATGTGTTTCGTTCAATAATTCAGCATCCTTTAATATCCATGAACTTGATGCAGCTTCCAATAATTCGGTTGATGACATCAGAAACCTTGTCGATCAGGTTAGAATACCTCCACAGGTTGGAAAATATAAGGTTTATATAATTGATGAGGTTCACATGCTTTCACAAGCTGCTTTTAATGCCTTCCTGAAAACTCTTGAGGAGCCGCCGGCTTATGCGAAATTTATTCTCGCAACTACCGAAAAACATAAAATTATCCCAACAATTCTTTCACGTTGCCAGATTTATGATTTTAAAAGAATTACGGTTGAAGACATTGCAAAACATATTCAATTTGTTGCTAAGGAAGAATTTGTTGAAATAGAAGAAGAAGGAGTTCACATTATCGCCCAAAAAGCCGATGGAGCTTTACGGGATGCTTTATCCATTTTCGATCAAATTGTCAGTTTTTCAGGCAATAAAGTTTTATATGAAAATGTAATTCAAAACCTCAATGTTCTTGATTATGATTACTATTTCAAAATTACCGATTCCATATTTAATGGAGATATTTCGAAAACATTATTAATTATTAATGAAATTATTGATAATGGCTTTGATGGTCAATATTTTATAATCGGATTAGGGGAACACCTTCGCAATTTACTGGTTTGCAAAGATCCGGTCACAATCAAACTACTTGAAGCCGGAGCTGCCATAAAAGCAAAATATCAAGAACAATCTTCTAATTGTCAAGCTGATCTTTTGATAAAAGCATTAGAAATAAACAATGATTGCGATATTTATTACAAAACCAGCAACAACAAACAATTGCATTTGGAAATATCATTGATGAAAATGTGTTCACTAAATCAAAGTAAATCAAAGAGCACTTTTGAAGAAAAAAAAGTTGAAATTTCTGCATCGCAAAAACCGGCTCCTCAAATAAAACCTGAATACAAAACTCCTCAAATTCAGAAAACTGAAGTAGTCCAACCAACAACACAAGTTACACAAACACCACAAAAGCCGCAAACATATTCAACTCAAAAGAAAGTTATCCCGGGAACAATTTCAATAAAAACTCAAAGCATAGAAAAGAAGGTAGAAGAAACTAAAGAAAACTATTCAACAAATTTGCAGCAGCCAGTTAGGGAAGAAAAATTCACTCAGGAGCAATTGGAGTTTGCCTGGAAATCTTATGCTAAAACTATCGAAAATAAAAATAAAGACTTTTACAGTACTTTAATAAATAGAAATCCTGAAATCAAAGATGATAACATCATTGAAATATCTATTGTTAACAAACTTCAGGAAAATGAATTTAAAGACAACAGACAAGATTTATTGACACATTTACGCAGTGAACTAAAGAATGCAAAGATTCAATTCAGGTCAAAAATTATTGAAAATGTTAAGGAAGAAAAATTATACTTTCCTGATCAAATTCTAAAAAAAATGGCAGAAAAAAATCCCAATATTAACAAATTGAAAAATCAGCTTAATTTAGAAATAGAGTTTTGATATGATATTTGAAATTAGAAATTGGAAATTCAGGAGTTACCAAATTTCTAATTTCCAATTTCTCAATAACACAAACACCTAAATATAAAATCAGTTACAAAAATACAAACAGATGAAACACACAAAGTATTACCTTGCAATTATTTCAATACTTTTTTCGACAAGTATAATTGCCCAAAATTTCAATCCTCCAAAAGCAAAATCAATAGCTGTTGTTGACACACTCCATGGATTTTATATTACAGATAATTATCAATGGTTGGAAGATAAAACCAATGAAGAAGTTATCGAATGGACAAGAAATCAACATGATGCAACAATTGAATATGTTAATCAAACTTGCAAGCCTATTGACGGATTGAAAGAAGAGATCACAGCATACATTGATAGAGATATCGTTGGACCAATTTCATTAAAAGGTGACCGACAGTTTTTTACGGTAAAGAAAAAAGGAGATGCTCAATCAAAATTATTTACCCGAATTGATGGAAAAGATATTTTGATTTTTGATCCTGAGAAAATTGATCCCAGCGGAAAATCTTCGATATCTGGAATAGCATTTACCGAAAAAGCTAATATTGCAGCTATTGGAGTTCAAAATCAAGGTGCTGAAATTTCAACATATTATATAATTGACACAAAAACAGGAAAAATTAAAGGCGAACCTATCGAAGAATTAAGAGGTTTTACATGGGCAAAAGACGGCAAACATGCTTACATTACCATTGGAACACAGGAAATGATTGAGAACCAGATTCCTTTAAGAACTTATTGGCATAAAATCGGAAGCAAACGAAATAAAGATAAATTCCTTCTTGCCCCTGAAGACTCAAAAAATTATGTATCAATTTCTGATTCACAATACAGTGATGTCAGCTTTATAATCGAAGGTGATTTTCAATCAAATACAATAAAAATGCGAAAAGCCGGCACTTTTGATGAGCCGGTCGAACTTTTCAGTAGCGATGAATATTTGGCTTACCCTGAAGCTATTGATGACAAACTTTACTTTTTCACGAATTATGAAGCCCCGAATTATAAAATAATGATTGCCGAAAAAGACAATCCGGGTTTTGAAAACTGGAAAGAATTATATAGCGAAAAAGAAACTGTGCTTGAAAATTATATAGTTACACCAAAAAATTTAATTATTCAGGATAAAAATGACGTTTTGAGCAGGCTTTTGCTTTACGATCCTGATGGAAATTTTGTCCGTGAAATTGAACTCCCAGATGTTGGAAATGTTTCGGGTATTAATTATCATCGCGAATCGAATACGATTTTTGTTAGCTTAACAACCTTCACATCACCAACAAAAATCTATAAATTAGATGGAGATACTTTCGAATGGGAATTATTTTATGAAAGAGAAGTACCTGTAAATACTGATAATATTGAAGCAAAAATTGAATTTTACGAATCAAAAGACGGTACAAAAATCCCAATTTTTATTATCTATAAAAAAGGATTGGAATTAGATGGAAATAATCCTGCTTTGCTTTACGGTTATGGAGGGTTTAATATTGGAATGTCTCCGAGGTTTGTGGGATTGTCTGCAACCTTTGTAAATAGAGGGGGTGTTTATGCAATAGCCTGTCTTCGAGGTGGTGATGAATATGGTGAAAAATGGCATGAAGATGGAATGCAACATAAAAAACAAAACACATTTAATGATTTCATTGCAGCCGCAGAATATTTAATTGATCAAAAATATACCAACAAAAATAAGTTGGCAATAAAAGGTGGCAGCAACGGTGGCCTTTTGATTGGTGCCGTTCTCACACAGCGCCCCGATTTATTTAACTCAGCCATTTGTGCAGTACCATTATTAGATATGATAAGATTTCATAAATTTCTTATCGCAAGATATTGGATTCCTGAATATGGCGATGCAGAAACCAATCAGGAAGATTTCGAGTACATATTAACATATTCTCCTTATCATAATATTCGCCAGGGTTTAAATCTACCAACAACTTTGGTAACAGCCGGAGCAAACGACACAAGAGTTGATGCACTGCATGCAAAGAAATTTGTAGCTGCACTTCAAAACAATCCGGGGCAAATTGATCCGATTTTGTTATATATTGATTATGATAGCGGACACGGATCGGGAAAATCAACCGAACAATTGATTGAAGAAATTGAATTTCAATGGAGGTTTATTATGAATCAATTAGGGATGAATTAATATTTTGAAAGATTTTTGATTTATGAGCTCGGTATATAAAGCCGCGAATACGCGAATTTTAAAATTAATAATGTTGAAATTCAACAATATAAAATTCTAATTTATTGTTTTATATCTTTTTAGATTGAACTCATAAATTTAAAATGGGCACTCAAAGTCATTATCATCATCACTATATAAATTCAGGAGGTTCATCATCTGAAAGATCAATTTCTTTAAGTTCTTTGTCAAGAATTGCAATTTCCGCAGCATTATCTCAGCTTTAATCAGTGTTTTCCAAATTATTGTTTATATCTTTTGCAAAATCTTTGCACATACAATATTCTTCAGGGAAGGGACAATTTTCAGTTTCATAATCGCAGAATTCAATACCAACTCTTCCTTCGCTTACCCAAACTATAGGTTTATCAAAATTATCTATAAGTACTTTATAGGCAACATCAGCGGGGAGATTTTCAGGTAAAACAGCATCAAAATTATAAGCATGCCAGAGTTTAAGGATTTCATCAACCATTAATTTCAATTCTTCTTTTGTAAGTTTTTCGGTAGCCGGAAAATTAATTTTGTCAATCCCGAACCATTCCTGCATAGGCTTTGGTTCTGTTGACTCATATTCCATAACACCTCGCAGACATTCATCATCTTCAGATATATCCAAATACGGTTTTTCAGGGAGGTTTTCTGCTGCCTTTTGTATGTCTTCAATTAACTGATCCAGATATTTTTTCATTATATTTTTGTTTTATTATTTAGAAAATATTCCCAATATCATCATTGGGCCCTTGAATATATAATGGTTTTCCATCTCTACCAAATTCAATTTCATCAATTTCATCTGTAATCAAATCAGGGTCTAAAAGATATTCAGTTATAGCAAAATCTTTATGTGGTTTAACACCATGCTCCTCCGCAAAATCAATAGCTCCGTAAATTATGTTATGAGCATGTGAAATATCACAAACATCTTGTCCTTCTGGATTTTCATTGAGTCGTTCAATGAATTCATCATATTGTATATTGTCAAAATTCATATTATAAAACGTGTTTTTCACTCCAAGATATAAAAGATCTACCATATATACTGCAATTATAAATTTCCCGCTTGGCATTTTTTTGCTGATTGAAATCGTAGCCAAACATTGCATTTTCCAATTACTATTGATAAAACATTCATAAAATGGAAGATTCCTTCCTTTAGAAATAATGTACTTTTTTGGTGAAAATTTATTCATAATATTTTAATTTTTAAAAATGCCATCAATTTGCAGTATTTCAAACACATGTTCTTCAAGACAGGATTGTTTAAAATCAAACCAGTCTTGTCTGTAATCAGAATTATCTATTAAGTTTTTAAAATTAGCAAAAGGTTTTCTATGTTCCAGTACATTCCAAAGTTTATTTTGTAATTTTTCATTTGGTACTTTATTTACGAAACGCTTCATTATTTCAAATGATTCATGAGATTCTAAAGGCTCAATTGTAATAACTTTTTCCCACGTGTCTGTTTTATCAAGTTCATTTTGAAATGGATTTTCTTCATCACCCATAAATGCATTCTCTACATCAATAGGAATATCAATACATTCCATAGTTCTAGGATTAATATAACAAATATGTCCACAATCAATTGATTGAGCAATGTCCTTTATAAATGATTTGTATTTTTTGGGAATTTCTATTGGCTCTTCGTCCTCCTCATCTTCATAGATTTCTTCAAAAAAGAAATCATAGATAAGCTGAAGTTTCTCCTTATTATCTCTCACCTGAGATAAAACACCCAAAATATTTTGTAGTAATTTTTCTTTATTCACGTTTTTTCTGCTAATTTATCGTAAATTATTTTTACAAATAGCAAAGTTAATCAAAATCTTCTAATTACTGTCCTTCCATAAAGTCGTTTAGGAAATATATTAGACACTAATTTCACTGATTTACACTAATTTAATTCGTGATAATTTGTGTAATTCGTGTCTTTTTATAAGTTTGTGGATGGACATTAATTAAAAACATGAAGATCATTTCCATTAAAACTTGTCCGATATTGTTTTAACAGAACTTTTGCCGGCCCTTCAAATGGTGAACCGTCAATCAATATAAATCTTGATTCGCAGGTAGTATCTATTGCTGTCGAAAATGAGGATTCAACATCTATTCTAGCAGTTATAATTTCAGGATCGTAGGGGCAGGTTCTTTCAAAAGCAACGAATTCATCAGGCGAAGGACGATAAATCAAAACTCCTCTATAACCATAACTATCAAAATATTTAAACCCACCAATTTCAATATGATCAATAGTTGTGTTTGGGTAAACAGTGAAATTAACATAAACATAAGGTATTTCCTGCCGGCCTTCATCTTTCCCGCAACCACCTGTAAAGAGAAAAGTAAATACAATTATCAATAAGGAAAATAAACGAATGCTTTTGTTTGTTGACATCAATAATTTTTTGTTATTAAACGGAAAACTGAAAATAATATTTTCTCAAAATTACGTCTAAGCAATTTCAATGATTCGAAAACAAAGCAAATAGATTAACCGTGTTGGCTTATCTTTTCTAATCGTTCAGAATCAATTATTTCAATAGTGTTGCATTTCTCATGGATGAGTCCTTCATCTTTGAATTTTTTTAAAATCCTGATAACACTTTCCGAAGACATCCCGGCAAGTTCAGCAAGTTCTTTTCTTGAAAGTGGAAGGGTGAATTTATAGTTTTTAAATATATTGTTTGCCAGACAAAGAATAATATCTGCCAATCTTCCATAAGATTGTTTTTTTTCAAAGCAAAAAAATCTACCATACACCTGAATAGCATTTGAACTAATGATTTTCATTATCTCACAAGAAAATTTTGAATTTTCTTTAATGAGTTTTTTAAAGACATTAATATCAATTAATTTGGCACTGGAATTAGTATAGGTAAGGATTGAATAAGGGAAAACATTTTTTTCCTGAAAAAGGGCGGGGAGGCCTATAAGGTTATCTTTTGGAACTATTTTTAAAATCAATGTATCATTCATGTTTTCAATATAGACCTTCACAAGGCCTTCTGTTAATATAATAACATATGATGCGAATGAACCTTGCTTAGCAACTATTTCACCTTTTTTATAGCTAACCTCAACCTGGTTGTTTTCAATTTCCTGAAGTTCCTCCAGTGTTAAATAATTAAAACAATCAATCGTTATAGGAAAAACAGTACAACTATTTGGATAATTATAATTTTTCATAAAAATTAAATATTTTGCAAAGGTAAAATTAAATCACAAAATAATATGATATGCATCATTTAATTGATTGAATTCTTACACTTCAATTTGAGTGATACATCATGTTAATATTTTCACAATGGAGGCATATAATTACAAATTTTGCTCAAAAATTAATTAGATATTAAAAAGATATAAAAAATGGAAAATAAAATTGATCAAACACTAGATTGCAAGGGACTTTCATGTCCTATGCCAATGATGAAATTAGCAAAAGCTATGAAAGGGCTTAAATCCGGAGAAATTCTTGAGATGATAGGAACAGATCCCGGTACTAAGTCGGATTTACCTCGATGGTGTGAGAAATCAGGAAACGAAATGCTTGAAAAAGGTGAATTGGATGGTGGAATTTTTCGTTTTCTAATAAAGAAAAAATAGGAGGTTAACATGTCGGAGAAAACTAAGGAACCCGGCGTATTGGGCAACTTATTCAAAACTTTTTTTGCCAAACACTGGCCCGTATGGGTTGGGGCAATTGTTCTCGGAACCCTGAATATTTTACTTTTTGCCATTAAAAGCCCCTGGGGTGCAAGTGGTGGAATAAATAATTGGGGTGAAAATGTTTTTAAACTGATTGGAATTTTCGGTTTAGAAAATGCTACACCTACAAGTACAAGTTTGTATGGTATGTTATGTGTTTTCCTTATAATTGGGTCATTTATCGGCGCTCTGTTATCAAAGGAATTTGCTTTAAGGATCCCTCCAAAAGGAGAGTTAATTAAAGGATTTATTGGAGGTGGAATGATGGCTCTTGGAGCAACCTTTGGCATAGGCTGTTCAATTGGATCATTTTTTAGTGGCATGCCTGCACTTTCAGGTGGTGCAATAATTTTCACCATCGGATTATTTATTGGGACAGTTCTTGCTTTAAAATATCTTATGTGGGAAATGGAAAAATTCCCTAATTTCAGTAGCGGAAAAAGCTATAATTTTCTATCCGGTACCGGAAAAAGTGGTTCATGGCAAATATATCTCGGTTGGATAGTATTGATAGTTACTTTTATTATTGCCTATCAATATTCAGGTGGTAATAAAATCATGGCATGGTTCATAATCATAGGAATGTTTATGGGTTTAATCAGCCAGCGTTCACGATTTTGTATCGTAAAAGCATTTCGTGATCCTTTTATGACAGGCGAAGCTGACGGCTCGGTTGGTGTTATGGCAGGACTTGTAATTAGCGTATTTGGATTTACAGCAATTAAATATTTTGGTATAGGAGTTGGGGACATAGCTGTTCGGGCAAGAGAAATGACATGGGTATTTCCTCATTTTTTCTTTAGAGCAGCGATTGGAGGTTTTGTCTTCGGACTTGGAATGACAATAGCCGGAGGTTGTGCCGTTGGTACACTTTGGAGAGTTGGTGAAGGACAAGTAAAATTATGGGCTTCGGCTCTTGGTTTTATATTAATTTCTCCTATTTCAAAACTTTATATTGTTCCTCCTATTGTAAATTCACTTCCACAAAGTCTTGATTTTAAGAATTATTTACCTGATTATCTCGGTTATCCCGGAGCTTTTGGCTTTGTTTTATTCATAATACTTGTATGGTATGTATTTGTAAAATGGAATGAAAAAACCGGAAGATTTAGTGCATTTTAATTAACAACAATGACAACAATTATGTTTAAAATTAAATTATACAAATGGATATCAACCTTTTTCATTATCGTTCTAATTTCTGCATGTTCAAATATTTATGAGAATGGTAAGGAATTAGCAGCTGATACAAAACCATATATTGAAGAAATCACAGTTGATGAATTAAATAAAAAAATAGAGAATCAAGAGGATTTTCTTTTAATAGATGTTCGTCAAGCTCCAGAATATAAAAAAGGTAATATACCAGGCTCTATAAATATTCCAAGAGGTAAAATTGAATTCAAAATCGGAAACGATGCTTTCTGGGAGGAAGAGTTTTTATATACACCCGAAAAAGATGCCGAAATAATTCTTTATTGCAAAAAAGGCGATCGAGGTATCTTGGCAACTAAAGCATTAACAGAATTAGGTTATACAAATGTGAAAAATTTATCAGGCGGAATTATAGCCTTTGATCCTGATTTTGATTTGGGTAGTGGAGCAGCACCTGAAGAAGCCGGTTGTAGTGGGTAATTTTTCATACAAAAAATTAGAAAGAACCAAATTTATAAATATTAAAAAACAAATAAACAATGAAAAAATTAATATTAATAGGATTATTTTTATCCGCAATATTTTTATTTAATACGAGTGCAATTTCTCAAAGCAATCTTATTTCTGCTAAAGAAACCGCAAAAATTATGAATGATGATAATGTTGTATTAGTTTCAACCCGAAAAGCAAGCGATTATACAAAAGTACATATTAAAGATGCTGTAAATGTTGATGTTCTTTCGCTTTGCGAAACTGGTGATATAAAAGGTATTTTAAAAAGTCCCGAAGAAATTTCAAAAATACTTGGAGAAAAGGGGATAAATAAAGACAAAAAAATTATCATTTATGATAATGGTAAAAATATAAATGCCGGCAGATTATACTGGATATTAGAATATCTCGGATTTAAAGATGTGAAAATACTTGACGGGCACATGAAAGCATGGCGGGCAGCAAGAAAACCGGTTACAAAATATCCTACAAAAATAACAGCCGTAACATGCACTCCTTCTTTAAACAAAGATATAATTGTTGATTATAATTATGTTAAAGCAAATCTTAATAATCCTAAAGTAATTATTGTTGATGTACAAAATCAGAAGGAATTTGATGAAGGCCATATTCAGAACGCTAAACACTTTGAACATAAAAACATTATAGTTGAAGAAAGCGGGACTTTAAAATCACCCGAAGAAATTTCAAAACTTTTAACAGAGGCAGGAATTACACAGGATAAAGAAATCATTTTATATTGTACAACAAGTGCTCGTGCCGGAATAGTTTTTATGGCAATGGTTTCAATACTTGATTACCCTAATGTGAAAATATATGAAGGTGCTTACAATGAATGGAAAACAAAATAAATGCCTAACCATTAAACAAATTAACAATGAAAACTTATAAGCTTTTTTCTGTTTTATTAATATTGGTTTTTCTTGCAGCTTGTGGTGCAAAAATGGATAATACTTACGATGATGTTAAACAAAAAGTAAGTGAAGCACAAAATAGTATCACAAAAGTAAGTGTAGATGACCTGAAAACCATCATTGATAATCATGAAGAAATTACAATCATTGATTGCCGCGAAGAAGGAGAATATATTAACGGACATATTCCCGGAGCAATTAATATTCCAAGAGGTGTTTTGGAATTTTCCTCAAAAGTTTCAAACCGAAGAGACAAAATTTATGTTAATTGCCGAACATCAAACAGAGCATCTTTAGCTTGCCAAACTCTCAAATTATTAAAATATAAAGACGTTTATTTGATTAACGGCGGTTGGAAACAATGGCATGAAACATTTCCTGATCTGATTGAAGAAGGCACAGGAGAACCTGGTGGAAAAGCTGCTCCAAAAGTCGAAGAATCCGGTGGTTGTGGCGGTTAATGGAATGATTGAATGATAGAATGATGAAATGCTTAAATGGAAACTGTAGTATTTAAGTATTAAACTATAATAAAAATTTTAAAAAAATAAATAATGGCAAAAATGTGTATGGGGCTTTTCTCAGGAAGCCTTGATAAATTAGTAGGTGCTGGAGTTATCTTAAGTGGTGCTGCTGCCGATGATATGGATGTTGAAGTATTTGTTTTAGTACAAGGTGCGCGGGCATTTATCAAAGGGAATGAATATAAAATGGATGATATGGCCGAGTTTCCTGAATTAAAAGAGCATTTTATAAAACAACTCAAAGCACTGAATGTACCTGAATGGTATGATTTTTTCGAGATGGCTAAAGATATGACAAATGTAAAAATCCACATTTGTAGTCTTGCCGGAAAAATTTGGGGTGGAGAAAAGTTAGAAGATTTCAATGACCTTGTTGACGATATTTGTGGAATTGGTGAATATTTGACCTCAGCTGAAGAAGCTGATATTCACATGTTTATTTAAGTATTTCATTGTATTTAAATTGAGGAAGATTTTTAATGAAATATCTTGAAAAAAACATAAAAGAATTACAGGAAAAAGTTGCAAGATTAGAAAAAGGCACAGAGGATCAATTATCAATGGTTGTTTTTTCCGGCGACCTTGATAAACTACTTGCTGCATTGATAATTGCTACGGGTGCAACTGCTTATGATATGAAAGTTAAGCTGTTCTTTACTTTTTGGGGAATAGCAGCATTGCGAGACAAAACCAAAAAAGCAAAGGGTAAAGATTTTATATCAAAATTGTTTGGTTTAATGTTACCAAAAGGAACTTCAAAACTTAAAACTTCAAAAATGAATATGGGAGGCATTGGAACATCAATGCTAAAGTCCCTTATGAAAAAGAAAAATGTGGCTTCATTAGAAAAATTATTTGAAACTGCCGCTGAATTAGGAGTAGAAATTAATGTTTGTGAAATGTCAATGGATTTAATGGGAATTAAAAAGGAAGAATTAATTGACTATCCCAATCTAAATATATGCGGTGTAGCCACTTTTCTGGTTGATGCCGAAGAAAGTAAAATTCAATTATTTATATAAATTATTAAAAACAAAAGTTATGACACAAGAAGAATTACAAGCCTTAACCGCTCATGTAGTTGACGCACGAGGAACAGCTTGCCCGGGGCCATTATTGGCTGCTAAAAAGGCAATAGGTACAATTAACTCAGGAGATATCCTTGAAGTTCAATCTGCAGATGAAGGAACAAAAAGAGATATACCAAAATGGGCAAATAAAAAAGGACATGAATTTCTTGGCATTCTTGAAGAAGACAGTTATTCAAGATTGTTTATGAAAAAAGGATAAAATAAGATTAGGTAACGAATCATTATTAACAACAATAAAAATTTTTTAACAAATATTTTTATTGAACCGGGATATGAGAAATAAAGGAAAAGAGGACATGTTTTAACTGTAAAACTTTATCTATACATAATTCATTTATTTCCCATATACTTTTATTTCCTTATACCCTTATTCCTCCAATGCTAAATTCAAAATCTATCCTTTCATTGGAATAAATTAATAAATTGATTAGAAAAGATTAAACCTTTCTATAATGAACAAAGAAAATAAGATACCAAAAATATTGGTTTTTTCAACAGATACTATCTCAGATCCCGGCATCGATGCAGCCGGTTTGAGAAAAATTCATTATTCACCAACTGTATATACAATAAGTCTGCCTTGTTCCTCAGGTATAAAACCAAAATGGATTATGCATGCATTTGAAAAAGGATTTGATGGTGTTTTTATTGCAGCCGATGGTGAGGAATGTTCGTTTACATCTGAATGCCCTGAATTGACAAACAAATTGATAACAGAAACTCAGGTGTTGATGAAAAAGAAAAATATTAGTCCCAAAAGGATAAGAATGGCTGCACTATGCTCGGTATGTGCCGAGCCATTTGTAAAACACATGCAAAATTTCAGTAGAATATTGAATGAGTTAGGTAGTAATAATATAGCATAAACAACCAGTTCGACTATAAATTAAGTGGGTATTGAAAATAACAAATCACAATATTCAAATGTCAAATAAATCACAAAATCCAATATTAAAATCTCAAACTTCCGGTACAATAGTTACAATGTCTGGGTGCAAAGGCAGGTTTGGAATTTTAAGTTTTAAAAATTGGAATTTATTTGTTATTTAATGTTTGATGTTTGGAATTTATTAAAACCGTTCCATTAATAAAGTAGTAGAACTTAAAAACCTTATATATGTCGCAAAATAATAACAAGTTTGATACTCTGATAATTGGAGGTGGAATTGCCGGACAGGAAGCTGCTCTTAATCTTGCAAATATGGATTATAAAGTTTTGCTTGTTGATAAGGATCTATCCATTGGAGGTAAAATGATACAGTTAAGTAAAGTATTTCCTACTTTGGACTGCTCAGCATGTATCACTACTCCGAAAATGTCGGAAACTGCCAGACATCCAAATATTACTCTTTCACTTAATAGCCATATAAAAGAGATTTATAAAAACGATTCAGGGTTTAGTGTGAATTTTGAAAAAAAACCAAGATACGTAATACCTGAATCATGTACAGGTTGTCAGGAATGTGAATTTGCCTGCCCTGAAGTAAGAAAGGATCAGTATAATCATGATATGGTTGGAAGGAAAGTTGCTTATATTCCTTTCACTTTAGCAAATCCAAGAATTGCCAATATTGACAGACAGGACACATCTGCTCCTTGTATTGCAAAATGTCCGGGAGGTGTAAAACCTTACGGATATGTTTCACTCGTTAGAAACGGACAATATGATGAAGCAATGAAACTTCATCTTGAAGATGCACCTATACCTGGAAGTTTAAGCCGTGCCTGTTATGCCCCTTGTCAGGAAGAGTGTACTCGGGGAGAACTCGAAGGAGCTGTGGATATGAGGAGAATTAAAAGGTTTTTTACCGATTATTATTATAACAAAATACCAAAGCCTGAAGATTTTACGATTGAAATAAAAACCGGTAAAAGAATAGCGGTTATTGGTTCAGGGCCTGCAGGGCTAACTGCTGCTTATCAACTTGCGAAAAAAGGACATTATGTAAAAATTTTCGAATCAGCTTCTGAATTAGGTGGAATGTTAAAATTAACTATACCTGAGTACAGGTTACCAAATGAACTGGTTGACAGGGATATTATGAATGTTACTTCCTTAGGTGTTGAATATGAAGTTAACTACAAAGTAGAAAATATAAAAAAGCTTAAAGACTCGGGTAATTTTGATTCGGTTTTTGTTGCTGTCGGAACACATGAAACCGGTAAATTAAAGGCTCCGGGATCGGAATTAAAAGGAATTGTTGGTTGCCTGGATTTCTTACGAGAAGCTAATATTGGACAAAAAGAAGATCTCAAAGGAAAGAAAGTAATAATTGTTGGAGGTGGAAATACGGCTATTGACGCTGCAAGAACATCAATACGGCTTGGTGCCGAAAAGGTAACGATTGTTTACAGAAGAAGCCGTGAACAAATGCCTTCGTTTGAATGGGAAGTTAAAGAAGCTGAAGAAGAAGGAGTTGAAATAGCATTTTTAAGGAATCCTGTGAAATTTATTGGGGAAAACGGAAATGTTAAAAAAGCCGAACTAATTAAAATGAAACTCGGTGAACCTGATTCAAGTGGACGAAAAAGACCAATTCCGGTTGAAAAATCCGAATATCTTGTTGATGTGGATTTTGTTGTCGAAGCAATTGGGTTATACCCGACAACATCAATCTTTAGTAAAGAACTCGACATTAATAAAGATGGAACTGTCAAGGTTAATGAAAAAACACTCCAAACTTCAACACCTGAAATTTTTGCAGGTGGTGATTCAACCACAGGTGCAAGTACTATTATTGAAGCAGTTGGCCAGGGAAACAAAGCATCATTTTATATTGATAAGTATTTAAATAAAGAAGTACCCGATAATTTTGAATTTGGTGCGAAACTTCCGGCAGTAAATAAAACTGATGTAATTAACAGAAAAGAATATAAAGCTGTAAATCCTATTAAAGATAAATTCAGGCCTCAAAACGAAAGAAAAACAGATTTCAATGAGGTTGAGATAACATTTACCGAAGAAGAAGCAAAATTAAGTGCTTCAAGATGTATGGATTGCAGCAATTGTCGCGAATGTCATCAATGTATTGAGGCTTGCCCAGCCAATGCAATTGATTTCTCGCAAAAAACCGAAAATCACGAAGCAAACGCTAAATCTGTAATTGTTTCTACCGGTTTTAATTTATTTAACCCTGAATGTAAACCGGGTTATGGATTTAATGAATTTCCAAACATTATCCATGCACTACAGATGGACAGGTTGATTGCTCCGACAAGGCCTTTCAATAATGTAGTCAGGCCATCCGACGGGAAAATACCTGACAATATTGCTTATGTTTTATGTACCGGTTCACGTGATACAAGTTACACAAACTATAATCCTCCTTGTAAAGAATCATGCGAATACAATCCTCTTTGCTCACAAATATGTTGTATGTATTCGGTTAAGCAGGCTCAATTACTTTTGGGTGCTCTACCAATGGCAGATGTAACTATCTATTACATGGACATCCGTGCATTTGGGAAAGGCTATGAAGAATTCTTCCAGCAAGGTGTTTCAATGGGAATTGAATTTGTTAAAGGTAAAATTGCTAAAATTACTGAGAAAAGTGATGGTAGTGGTAATCTTCTTTTAAGTCATGAAGATGTTCATACCGGAAAAAAAATGGAAAGTGAACATGATTTGGTTGTATTGTCTGTTGGTATAATTCCAAATAGTGAGGCGGTTGATTTGTTTAAAAATGAGAAATTGGAAACAGATGAGTTTAACTATATCAAAAGAATTGATGAAGTAGTTAATCCACCATTAACCAGCATTGAAGGAGTTTTTGTAGCCGGAGGTTCTGCCGGGCCAAAAGATATCCCCGATTCGATTTTATCAGCCGGAAACGCTGCAGCAGAAGTAGCAAGTTATATTAATCAACAAAAATAAAGGACAAAAAAATGAAACAAAGAATAGGTGTTTATATATGTCATTGTGGGGGTAATATCTCCGATTATGTTGATGTTGATCAAGCTGCTAAGCTTGTAGAAATTGACGAATCTGTAATAGTTTCAAAACATGTAATGTTTGCTTGTGCGGATTCCACACAAAATGAAATGATTGACGATATAAAAGAAAAAAAACTTGATGCTATTGTAGTTGCTTCTTGCTCACCAAAACTTCATTTACATACTTTCAGAAATGTTGCAATCAGAGCAGGTATAAATCAATATAATTATGTTCAGGTAAACCTTAGAGAACAATGCTCCTGGGCACATTCCGACAAACCAAAAGAAGCCACTTATAAGGGAATAGGATTGATCAGAGCAGGTATTAACAGGGTAAAACATTCTGAAGCTTTAGAAAATATAAAAGTTGATGTTACAAAATCTGTTCTTATTGTTGGTGCAGGAGTTGCCGGAATGCAGGCTGCTATCAGCCTTGCAAAAATGGGAAATGAAGTTATTTTAATTGAAAAAGACTTCTTCGTTGGTGGTAGAGTATCTCAAGCCGGAGAACTGTTTATCACTAAACAAAATGGAAAAGAAGTAATAACGCGATTATATAACGAACTCAAGAAACTTACTAATATTACGCTCTTTACAGGTGCGACTATTCAAAAACAATCAGGTAGCCTTGGGAATTTTGAAATCGAAATTAAAATTGAACCTCGCTATCTGACCGATGAATACGACAAAGAGAGGATTCACCTTGCAATTAAAGATTGTCCTGTAAGCATTCCATGTGAATTCGATTATGGATTAACAAACAGGAAAGCCGTTTATAAAAAATATAAAGAAGCTTTACCTGATATTCCTGTTGTTGATAAGGAAGCAATAAAGGATGAAAAAACTTTTTTGAGAAAATATTCTGTTTGTATAGATTTGGAACAGAAGCCTGAAATAGTAAATGTTAAGGTCGGGGCAATACTTGTTACAACAGGATTCGACCCTTATTTACCTTCTAAAAATGAATATGGTTGGGAATCAAGTGATAACGTAGTTACATTACCTAAGTTTAAAAGGTTTGTTGAAAAATCAGAAAAGAAACTTATTTATAATGGTAAAGAGATCAAGAAAGTAGCATTTATTTATTGTGTAGGTAGCAGGCAAACAAATGGGCCAAACAGATATTGTTCACGATTCTGTTGTACAGCTGCTATTCATTCTTCTTTGCAATTACACGAAAAGTTCTCTGATATGAAAATTTTCCATTTGTATCGCGACCTCCGAACTTATGGTAAGCAGGAGATGGAATATGATCAGGCCTCACGATTAGGTGATATTTTTATCAAATTTGATGAAGAAGAACCGCCTGTTGTTCAACAATATAATGGTAAAGCATTGATTCAGGCAATTGATACGCTCACATATAGCCGGGAATTAGAATTTGAAGTTGACCTCGTAGTTCTCGTTACCGGAATGGTTGCTCGCAAAGACAGTTCCGAATTGGCTGATATTCTTAAAATACCAATCGGTAATGATAGCTTTTTTAATGAAATACACCCAAAGTTGCGGCCTGTAGAAACAGTAATTAACGGCGTTTATATTGGAGGAACCTGTCAGGGCCCAAAAAGTATATCATCCTCAATTCAATCTTCAATGTCGGGTGCAGCGAAAATAAATTCGATTATCCGCAAAGACAGTATTGAGGTTGAACCAATTGTTGCACAGGTAAATCCCGATAAATGCGAATGGTGCGACGAATGTTCAAAAGTTTGTGAATATGATGCGATAAATAAAATCGAAAAGGATGGGAAAACAGTTGCTGAGGTAAACGAGTCAATATGTACAGGTTGTGGGGTTTGCGCTCCTGTGTGTCCAAAAGATGCTATTGAAATCACAAATTATACCGATGATGAGATTTTTGGGATGGTTGATGGCTTTTCTCAGGAGATTGAATTGTTAGGAGGTGAAAAAGCAGATGATTCGGAAACAGTAAAGTCAACAATTCTGATGAAAGAATTCCCGGAAAATTGGCATACAATATTAAAAACAATTAAGGACGAGCCTAAGACAATTCCTCAAATTGCCAAAGAAACAGGAATGGTTAATAAGCATGTTACTTATGAAATTATGACAATGAACAAATATAATATTGTTGAATCAACCGGAGTTGACGATGATGATGAATACTTCCTGTTTAAAGCAAATACTGAAGATTAAGAAGTAAACTCTTAATCTTCATTAAATGAATATAGATGATTAATATTAAAGATTTATTTTAAAAACTAATAATAAAAAGTAAATGACTGTAACAAAAATAAATCATGAGTTTTCAAATGAGATGACACAATTTGGCGGGGTTGATTTTAATGCATGTTTTAATTGCGGAAATTGTACTGCCGTTTGTGATTTATCTGATAAAAATAATTCATTTCCACGAGCATTGATTCGATATAGTGTATTAGGAATTGAAGGCGAAATACAAAACTCAATAAAACCGTGGTTATGCTATTATTGCGGCGACTGCAGTACATCCTGCCCTCGTCAGGCAAATCCGGCTGAGCTTATGATGGCTATTCGCAGATGGCTAATTGCCAAATATGATTGGACAGGCCTCTCACGGATTCTTTTTAAATCTTTAACAGCTTCAATTATTGCTTTTATATTAGTTGCTTTATTGGTTATTGGAGTTAGTATTGTCGAAAAATTTAATCCTGAAAAAATAATGCATATAGGACATAGTTTTGAAATGGTCTCTATTTTAATTGTATTTCTTGTGATACTAACACCTAATATCATCCGAATGTGGTGGCTGACTATTGTTAAAAATAAAATTAAAGTTCCAATATCTCAATATTTTAAAGCCCTTCCGGAATTACTTACGCACATGTTTACTCAAAAAGCTTTTTTGGAATGTGAAGAAGAAAAATTCCGTTGGTTTGAGCACATGATACTTGTATACGGGTATTTATTGTTATTATTTATTACAGTTTTTCTTGACTGGTTTTCAACTGATAACTTAGTAATTATCTTGTCAGGATACATAATAAGTGCGGTAGTGTTTATAATTACCTTCGATTTTGTTTTAGCCCGCAGGAAAAAATCCAAAGAATTTACAAAATTTTCGCATCCAAGCGATTGGTTTTTTGTCATTTGGTTGTTTTTAATGAGTATAACCGCATTTGCAGTCAGAATTTTTGTTGATACCGGACTAATTGAAAATAATATCTGGATATTTATAGTTCATATTATTATTCTTGCTCAGTGGGCTTTGATAATTGTTCCTTTCGGAAAATGGACACACTTTTTATATCGTTCATTTGCAATGTATTTCGATAAAATAATAATTGATTCAAAAAAAAACAAGTAATTCCTGTCTCTGGGTTTATTGGAAAAATATAATTTTTAAAAACTATTTAATAGATAGTTTTTAAACTAAAAACTTACTTTTGTAAAAGTATTAAAGCACAAACATCTAATTTAATTGGGTGTTTGTGTTTGTATTTATTTGAATTTATTTATTGATAATTATACTGATTTATGAATTATAAAAAAGATAAACGCATAATCCTAAGTCTTGATGCAGGTGGAACAAATTTTGTTTTTAATGCAATTCGTGGTGGAGAAGAATTATTGGAGCCGGTAATTTTATCTGCAAAAGGAGATAATTTGGAAAGTATTTTAAAAACAATAATTAAAGGATTCGAAGATGCGCGAAATCAAATAACCGATGAAATTTCAGCCATAAGTTTCTGCTTTCCGGGCCCTGCCGATTATGAAAAAGGGATAATTGGTGACTTGCAGAATCTTCCGGCTTTTCGTGGCGGTATTGCATTAAAAGCAATGCTCGAAAATCATTTTCATATTCCGGTTTTCATTAATAACGACGGCGATCTTTTTGCTTATGGCGAAGCAATTGCAGGCATTCTTCCTGAAATTAATTCCATTCTGAAGGAAAATGGGAGCGAGAAACAATATAAAAATCTACTCGGAGTAACTTTTGGAACCGGTTTCGGTGGAGGAATTATTATTAATCAACAACTTTTTATTGGTGATAATTCAGCAATGGGTGAGATAAACAGATTCAGTAATAAATTCTATCCTCAAACAAGTTCTGAGGACAGTTTGAGTATCAGAGCAATTATGAGAGTTTATGCACAAGAAGCGAAGATTGACATAAATGATTGCCCTGAACCAAAAGAAATTTTTGAGATTGGAACAGGAAAAACTGAAGGAAATAAAACTGCTGCAATCAAAGCTTTTGACGAATTTGCCTTAGTTGCCGGAAATGTTCTTGCCGATGCAGCAACTCTACTTGATAGCCTGATCGTGATCGGAGGAGGGCTTTCAGGAGCTTATCCATTATATTTGGAAAAAGCGGTAAACGAAATGAATAAAGAATATACTACTCTTGCAGGAGAAAAAATTACTCGCATGGAAATTTATGCCTATAACCTTGAAAACAAACAAGGCCTGAAGGAATATATGAAAGATAATTCGTCTGAAATTAAAATTCCTTTCAGCAACAAAACAATAAACTATGATCCTGTAAAAAGTATTGGCGTAGGAATTTCACGACTTGGAACATCAAAAGCAGTTTCGGTTGGTGCATATTGTTATGCTCTTAGTAAGCTTGATGGGTAACAATTTTTACTATTGCTTAATAATTGAAACCGCAAAATACGGTAAATCACGCAAATTTTTTGCGTCTTTTTGCGGTCTCTGCGGTTAATTATTATATATTTTTCTAAAATATTTTATTGTTTAATAAATCCTTTCATTGATCTTCCGAGCACATAAGTTTTGCTAATTGCCCTGTCGTCGCCGAGGATCATTAATGCGAAAAGTTTTTCTTCAAGAGTTTTGGCTGTTTTAATTCGGTATTCAAGCAAAGGAGTGCAATTCAAATTTATAATATTAAAATCAGCTTCTTTACCAATAGAAAAATTACCAATTTTATCACTTAGCGAAAGTGCTTTGGCTCCTCCGAGAGTCATTAAATAATATGATTTTAAGGGAGATAATTTTTCATCCTGAAGTGCGGCAACTTTGTATGCTTCACAAGCAGTTTTAAACATCGAAAAACTTGTACCTGCTCCAACATCACTACCTAAAGCCATTCTAATATTGAATTTTTTTGCTTTTTTAAAATCAAATAATCCGCTTCCGAGAAACAGGTTAGAAGTGGGGCAATGAACAACAACCGAATTAGTTTCCGCAATTCTTTTGTATTCATTATCTGATAAATGAATTGAATGAGCAAAAAGTGAACGTTCACCTAATAAATCAAAATGATCGTAAACTTCAAGATATGATTTACTCCACGGAAACAGGGTTTTAACATATTCTGTTTCTTTCTTGTTTTCCGATAAATGTGTCTGAACATAAACCCCCGGAAATTCTTTTTTCAATAAGGATGCAACTTTTAATTGTTCCTCCGAAGAAGTAGGAGCGAAGCGTGGAGTAATTGCATACGATAATCTTCCCTTTCCATGCCATTTTTCTATTAATTCTTTCGATTCGGAATAAGCTGTTTCAGGAGTATCAAAATCGGCTTTTACCGAATTTCTGTTCATCATGGTTTTTCCGGCGATCAAACGCATATTGTATTCATGGCCTATCTCGAACAAAACTTCGGCAGAAATTGCATGAACCGATGGGAATATTGCTGCCGTGGTTGTTCCGTTGCGTAAAAGTTCGTTTATAAAAAATTTCGTGGCTTTTTCGGCATAATCCCTATCACTAAATTTACTTTCTGCCGGGAAAATATATCCGTTCAACCAGTCGAGAAGTTGCTCACCATAAGATGCAATTGATTCGGTTTGCACCGAATGAATGTGAGCATCAACAAATCCGGGAACAATCAATGAGTCCTGATAATCAATGATCTCCGTTCCCTCTGCTAAAGTTTTAATAATCTCATTTGAAGTGCCGATTGATTTTATCAAACCATCCTCAACTACTATCAAACCATTTTCGATAAACTGATACTTACTATCACAATTCCCTGCATCAGCATCATCTAAAAAGTGAAATATGTTTCCTTTATATGCTTTTATTTCTTGCATTTGAAATTCAAAATGTATAATGCGTTTAGTTTAACGCAAATATCTTAATAATATTTGGTTTTGTTATAATTCAGCTAAAATTTTACTACCGCTAATACGCTAATCTCTTTTTATTCGCGCATTCGGTGGTGAAATTCAAATTATTATTTATTCTTTGTCTGGTGTTTTAAATCCTGTTCGCATCATTTGTTTACACATATTGCTCTATCACTATTTAATATCCCCGATAACATAGCTACACCTTGTTCGGTAAAAGCATACGGCAAACTTCTCGTTCCACCCCAACTTGATATTCCAATTTGGAATTTCAAGTTTCCAGCTCGCGCTCGTTTACAACGAGTGCAAAGAAATTCCGCGTTTATAAAACTAAACAAACTTTCAGTTTTCAGGATAACAAAACAGGTTTCTTTTTGATTAAAATTTTCATATTTACCGGGTATAAAGCCAAAATTATAAAATTTATTTAATTGCGTTTTGTAGTTATAAACGACTTAATATAAATTGCTTGTTTGATTACAGGTAATTTGCAATGTAAAAGAGAGCTGACTGACTTCAACATGAATAGAATAATTCTATTAGAAGTTCTCCATTATTTTTCCATCTTACCCATCCTTCAAAAACTCCACTTTCAGGACATCCTTCACAATCTTTAAAACATTTAACTTTAAGCCAATCATCTTTGATTTTAATAGGAATATACCAATAATTTAAATAATTATCAATAATAGATGATGTGTCAGAATTAATTTTTCTAAGAGGACTTTTTTCCGTCAGACTAATATAAGAAGATAAAATATGCTCTTGTATTGTCTGAAAAACAACAAATGTAGAACTAGAATCAATTAGTTTTATACTATCATTAACTATTACTAAATATTTTCCATTATTAACTCCTTTACAATCAAAATACATCATATCATATTCCGGATCAAAATCTCTTATTTTTAATAGTTTATTTAAAACTTTTGTGCTAGTCTCCATAAGGTCATAAGTATTGTTTTCTACAACCAAATTTTTTGATAATGAAGCAAATATCTTGCCATCGAGGTTGTGTATTGCTAAAGTATCATTGCTTAAGTATAATGCTAATACATTTATTTTTACAATGCTTGTTGTATCGAAAAAGGGAATGGTATTAAAAGTATTGATTCTTCCTGCAAAATGATCAGTTGGAATTAATGAAAACTCAGGTGCTTTTATAAATCCCTCCAATAATAGCATAGTAAATATTGGAAAAATTAATAATTTTTTTATTTTCATATAATTATTTTTTATAAATGATTGATATAAATAGATTTCATATTTACCGGACAAAAAGCCAAAATTACAAAATATATTTAAATCTGGTACTTATCATTATAAACGAAATATTAATAGGCACTCGTTACAAACGAGCGCCAGCTGACATTTCTTAATGACAACCTAATGATCCACTTGCGCTAAAGCTTCGGTGGGCAGGCCATCGAATAGCCCTAACTACCGAAATCTCCCATATACCTATATTTCCTCTATACCCTTATTTCCATTATATCCTTTGTGAAATTTATATTCTTAACTTTGCCAATACAATCTGAAAATTATAAAAATGAAATTATACCCAATAGAAACCGGAAATTTAAAACTTGACGGAGGTGCAATGTTTGGAGTTGTACCAAAATCCTTATGGAATAAAGTTTATCCGGCCGATGAAAAAAACCTTTGTAACTGGGCGATGCGTTGTCTTTTAATTGTTGATGGCGACAGAAAAATCCTGATTGATAATGGTATCGGAGATAAGCAGAATGAGGATTTTCTGAGGCATTATTATTTGAATGGTGATGATACTTTGGAAAAATCTCTTGCAAAATACGGATATACTCCTGATGACATTACCGATATGATTTTAAGCCACTTGCACTTTGATCATTGTGGTGGTAGCATAAAATACAGCCCGGATAAAACAGAATTTAAACTTGCTTTTAAAAATGCAACTTATTGGGTCAGTAAACCACAATATGAATGGGCAATACAACCGAATCGAAGAGAGGGTGCTTCATATTTGAAAGAAAATATTTTACCAATTGAAGAAAGCGGACATTTAAAACTTATTGAAAAAGAAACGGAGATTTTACCAAATATTTTCGTCAGATTATTTAACGGGCATACTGAAGGACAAATAATACCAATAATTAAAGCAACTAATAAAACAATTGCTTATATGGCTGACCTACTGCCTTCAACGGCTCATATTCCAATGCCCTGGGTAATGGCTTACGACACAAAACCTTTAGTTACTTTTAAAGATAAAGAAAGGTTTTACAAAGAAGCTCTAGAGGGAGACTATATTCTCTTTTTTGAGCACGATATTATTAATGAATGTTGCACACTTCAGGAAACAAAGAAAGGTGTTAGGGTGAAAGAAACATTTGAATTGAAGGAAGTTTTTGGGGAATAAACTTGAAATTAGAAATTAGAAATTTGAAATTGGAAACAAGGAACAAGGAACAAGGAATAAGGAATATTCTAAACGCAGAGTCGCAAAGGCGCAGAGAAAAATATTGCTACATTCATAAATAGCTGAAAATAAAATCTCAGTATCTCAGCGTCTCAGCGTTCAATCAAACAAATGTTCTAAACGTATAACAAAAATATAAACCGATGAAAACATTATTCATAGTTCGACACGGGAAGTCATCATGGGATTCTCCAGATTTACCGGATAAAAAAAGACTTTTATTAAATAAGGGTATCAATAGGACAAGGAAAATAGGGAAATATCTTGCAGACAACGATATTAAAGTTGATCTTATCATCTCCAGTCCTGCTGTTCGGGCCTATGAAACAGCTAAAATTATTGCATCAGAAATTCATTATCCAACGGAAAAAATAGAGATCATTGATAGTATTTATGGATCGGATGAAGAGACCATCCTGGAAATTATTGAAAATATTCCAAATGATATCAATTCTGTAATGATTTTCGGCCATAATCCAACTTTCACTCATTTTTCAAATTATTTTCTTAAAGAGAAACTTGATTGGTTGCCAACATCCGGAATGGTTTCGATAAGCTTTAAAACCGACAACTGGAATAAAATTGCAAAGGCAAAAAGAAAAATTAACTTCGTTTTAACACCAAAATCAATTAATAAATACTAAATTTGAAATAAAATTTTATTTATGAAGTATTCTACTAATAAACATATCAATAGAGAAATTAGTTGGCTTTATTTTAATGAAAGAGTTCTTCAGGAAGCAATGGATGAAAATACGCCCTTAATTGAAAGGTTGAAATTTCTCGGTATTTTTTCCAATAATCGTGACGAATTTTTCAGGGTTAGAGTTGCTACGATGAACAGGCTTTTGAATTTTGAAAAGAAAAATTTCAAAAAAACATACCGTCCAAAAAAAGTTCTTGACCAAATATATGAAATCGTTGGTCAACAAGAGATTATATTTACTCAAACCTTTAAGGATATTATTGCTGAACTAAAAAAGGAAAATATCTTTTTGGTAGATGAAACTCAATTAAGCAAAAAACAAGGTGAATTCGTTAAAGAATATTTCAGAGAAAATGTAAGGCCTCATCTTTTTCCTTTAATGCTAAACGAGATTAAAAATATTTCAAATCTTAAAGATCATTCTTTTTATTTAACTATTCATCTTCAGAAAGCTACAGAAGAAGTGAAAGAGAACATTGCGTTGATTGAAGTTCCGGTTGAAACTCTGTCCCGGTTCTTAATTCTACCGGTAGAAAACAAAGAAATTTACATTATCCTGCTTGACGATGTAATTCGTTATTGTTTGAATGATATTTTTGCTTCCTTCAGTTATAATAAAATTAAAGCATATACAATAAAATTTACGCGTGATGCCGAACTCGACATCGACAATGATATTTCAAAAAGTTTTTTAGAGCTTATGAGCGACAGCATTAAACAACGCAAAACAGGTGTTCCAGTCCGTTTTGTTTATGATGCTTCATTGCCTGAAATTTTATTGACAAAGATAACAAAGAAATTTAAGATTACTTCAAAAGACAACATTAGAGCAGGGGGTAGATATCATAATTTCAAGGATTTAATGGCGTTTCCAAAAATCGGGCCAAAGAAATTACGATTTCATCCATCTCCACCATTAGTTCACAAAGACCTTCCTGAAAACAAAAGCATTTTTTCGGTTCTAAAAGAAAAGGATATTATGCTTCATTATCCTTATCAATCTTTTCAATATATTATTGATTTTCTACGTGAAGCTTCTATTGACCCTAAGGTAAAATCAATTAAAATGACACTTTACCGCGCAGCAAAGGACTCAAATGTTATAAATGCTTTGATAAATGCTGCCAGAAATGGCAAATCGGTTACAGTGTTTTTGGAACTTCAGGCCAGATTCGATGAGCAGGCAAATATTTATTGGTCGGGAAAACTTCAGGAAGAAGGTGTTAAAATTATTCAAACAATTCCGGGGTTTAAAGTTCACAGTAAGTTACTATTGATAATCAGAAAAGAAAACGGTGAAGATTTTTATTATGCAAACATCGTGACAGGAAATTTTAATGAATCAACTGCTAAAGTCTATGCCGATGATAGTTTATTAACTTCAAATCAGAATATATCAAAAGAAGTAAACAAAGTTTTTCGTTTATTTGAATACAGATATGATCCTCCCACTTTCAAACATCTTGCAGTAGCACCTTTCGGGTTACGAAATTTTTTCATGCGAAAAATCAATAATGAAATTAAAAATGCAAAAGCAGGGAAAAATGCATGGTTAATTTTTAAAGTAAATAGCCTTGTTGATAAACGTATCGTGAATAAACTTTATGAAGCAAGCAAGGCAGGTGTGAAAATTCAATTAATTACAAGGGGGCTTTGTGTTTTAATACCGGGCATTCCCAATTTAAGTGAAAATATTGAAGCCTTCAGCATAGTCGATAAATTTCTTGAACATTCGCGGGTTTATATTTTTTGTAATAATGACGATAACAAATATGTAATTTCATCCGCCGATTTAATGGTTAGAAATTTAGACCACCGGATTGAAGTTGCTTGCCCTGTTTACGACAAAGAAATACAAAAAGAACTTCGAAAAATGCTTGATATACAATTATCCGATAATTGCAAAGCACGAATAATAAGCAAAGACAATCCAAATCAATATAAAAAATCAAGTTCATCCGAAAAGGTTAGGGCACAAGTTGAGATATATAAATATTTGAAGGGTAAGTTGTGAACTCGGAATCATGTGTGATGGAGTAATGGAATGAACTTTCAAATCTCAGATCCAAAACCAGAATACTATTCATTCCTAATTTGTGTCGACGGTGTTGACACTAATTGCTTGGTCGAGCCATCTTGAAATATTTTGGTAAAATTTATTTTGAAGCGTTGAGGGTCGGAAAATAATTTCTGATTTAATTTTTATATTCAAAATGGCAATGTACTGAAAAATAGTTGGTGGTTTTTAGCAAAAAAATTTGTATATAGCACCGTTAACCTGAAGAGGAAGCAAGCTCTGGTGGAGATCAACTTGCCAGCAATAAGGTTAAT
>Ga0233437_1001524_pt1 | contig 42096 bp, 49 predicted proteins | sample SI_122_August201_FD_182714 | JGI IMG/M metagenome (GOLD analysis project Ga0233437, IMG submission 182714) | Seawater microbial communities from Saanich Inlet, British Columbia, Canada - SI_122_August2016_200_MG | ecosystem: Environmental > Aquatic > Marine > Inlet | place: Canada: British... | reverse complement strand
GGAAATCCTGTTCCAGCACTTGTATCAATTATCTTTGATTTTTTTGTTATCTTATTTTTATTAAAAAGTTTGCTAACTTCTTTAACATATTTTTTAGAATCATATAGAAGATTATACAAACAAGCGTCCCAAAGTTCTGCAAACAATGGCTCTTTTCCAAATTTAATTTTCATCTTATTTTTTAGCTAACCAAACAACAAAGTGTTTTTCATTTCTTAATTTAATTTTCTTTATTGAACTGAAACCAACGTCTTTTAATAGGTCTTCCATTTCGTTTTCAGTTAAATCATAAGCCTCTCCTGGAAGACAAATCTTTTCTCCTTTATCATCTTTTAGTCGCATCTGTGCATATCTAACGTTGTTCTTTGGTTTTCTTTCAACATAAAAAATAATATCTTTTTCTTCTTTAGTTTCTTTTATTTTTAGCTTAGCAACAACTTTTTTTGAGGGTACTTCCGAATCCCGATATTTATCTACATACAAATATCCACCTTTTTTCAAAAGATCATAATAAATCTTGAGAGTTTTATTTAGATTTTTTAATGTTCTCTTTTTATTTGGTAATTTCTTTTCATTCCATCCACCATCTGCATATATTAGAGTATTTCCTCTGTTAAACAACATATCAAAAGAATTTTTTTTAAAATGCTTGGATAAGTCTAGCCAACTAGAAATAGTCACCTCGTGTTCAATGCCTTTTTCTTTTAATGTTTCTAAAAATGGTGCTACCATCTCTTTACTTTTATCGGCAGTCTTAAGATTATATCCTTTTTCTAAAAGTTCTGTGCAAAAAAATCCAGGACCCACACAGGTGTCTAAGATATTAGATTTCTTATTTATACCAATATTCTTAAACAATTCTTCAATCTCGTTTGCATATTCATCAGCATTATATAATAACTCATATTCTGCCAATCTCCAAAGTTCTGGAAATTCTGGTTCTTTAATAACATCTAACTCAGCTAAAGTTCCCTTATCAGAAACATAATTAACCTGAGTTCCTGTTGCAAGATACCTTGCAGAGTCAGGACCTAAGGGAATATTAAAAAACCTAAACGAACCCTCCCCTTTTTCTTGAAGCATTAGTTTTATATATAATTCTGCCCCTCTTGTAACTGCTTCATCACACATTGCCGGAGTGAGCATTACTAATATTTTGTGTTTTGCTTTTGATTTTGGATTTAAAATAGAATTTGGAACATACTTAAACTCCACATCACCAGCTTTTCCAAATAATTCTGATATAAACTCACAAACTTCAACAACACAAAAATTTCCACCTGTCTTTGAATTGAAAGTGTCAAATCTACAAACCTTTAACTCTTGATTATCCAATATTTTTATAGATAAATCCCAAGTATTTTTGTTCAAGGTATAATTAAGGACTCCATCAAAATAATTTTTATTTTTCTCAATAAAATTTTTAAATCGTTCCCTTAATTTAGATTCTTTAGTAAATTTATTTTCTTCATAAGAAATTATATCGCTTTCTTTTAAATTATTATTTTGTAAAATCTCTTTATACTTTTTAGGGATGTTTGGTTTTTTATATTCTTTAAGCAGTTCTGCCCTGTACTCTTTTGCACCTTTTGAATCTTTATTTACAGGAGATAATTTCAACTCATTAATTCCTGTTGTATCATTTACAATTGTAACTAATTTTGCATTTAATCCATTATCTTTTAACTCATTAATAATTTCACAACCAAATTGCCAAGTGTATAGAGGGAAGGTTGTCATTCCAAACTCATCCAATAAATCTTGCAATCTTTCTGAGATAAGAGGTTTTATGCTTGGATAAAACTTATTTTCAACTTTATCTGGGATTCCTAAGAAATGTCCAGCCATAACAATAACTTCTGTTTCTTCAGGATAATAAATGGCAGACTTAATCTTTTTCATAATAGCTTTTTTAGAATTTGCAATAAATATATTCTTATAATAATTCATATCTCTAAGGGGTTCTAGGTTTCTATTTTTGATTAGACCTTTTTTCTTATTAATAAACATTTGAAGTTCTTGAATAAATATTTCAATATCAGATTCATCATTGTATAATCCAAAACTTGCTCTAACTGTTTCTGTTCCCAACATATCGATTAAAGGAAATGCACAATGTGAACCGTATCTTATTGCAATTTTTTTCCTATCAAAATATTCTCCAACTTCGTTTGAAGAAAAGTCTTTAACTGAGAATGAAACTACTCCTAATCTATCTTTAATTTTCTTTGAACCATAAATTTCAATATCTTTTATGTTCCTTAATTTCTCTATTAATAATTCTAGTAATTTCTGTTCATGTTTTTGAATTTCATCAAACCCAATTTTTCTAATGAAATTTATTGCAGCTGAAAGGCCGTATATGTTTGAGGTGTTTGGTGTACCACCTTCTAAAACTATAAGTCCTGATTTTAGATCAATAACTAAATCGTCATGATCTTTTCCTTTTGTAATTGACGCTGAGTTTACTGTTCCACCACCTAAACGTACTGGCTTTAGACTTGGAAAAAGTTTTTTTGAAATATATAAAACTCCAACTCCACAAGGACCATACATTTTATGGGAAGAAAATGCGTATATGTCGCATTTTATATCTTTAACATCAACAGGCATATGTGCAACTGCTTGTGCTCCATCCACAATATAGACTACCTTGGGATGTTTTGCCTTAAGAAATGCTCCTATTTCTTCAACAGGATTAATTGATCCTAAAACATTTGAAACATGGTTTATTGCAACAATTTTTGTCTTTTTTGTTATTTTCTTTTTTAATTTTTCAGAATCTATCATTGAATCTTTTAATTCAATTATTTTTAACTTTGCGCCTTTTTTTATTAATTTTTCAAAGGGAAGCATATTAGAATGATGTTCAGAAACTGAGATTATTATTTCGTCACCTTTTTTTATATTGTGGGCAATTGCATCCACTGCCAAATTTATTGAATCAGTTGTGTTATTTGTAAAAACAATTTCTTGAGGTGATGAATTAATAAATCTACTCACATTTTCTCTTGATTCTTTTAACCATTGTTCGTTTTTTCCTGCAACTTTATGTGCACCCCTATGAGGGTTACCCCTATATTTTAGAACTTGTGATACTGCCCTAATAACTGAATCAGAAACTTGGGTTGTTGCAGCATTATCTAGATAAACAATATTTTGCTGTCTGAAAAAATCAAATTGTGATTTTAGATCTAAACTGAGTGTACTCTTTTTTGAATATTCCATCTTTTAGATAGAAGAAAACAGAGCTATTTAAAATTTATCTTTAAAGCTATTATTGCCCCCTACATACCCTCTTATACCCACATATATACAGAGCACCCAAAAGTGGCTTTTTCTCACACCCCAACCGACGACAAACCCTACTGCACACCCACAAAAAGCGGACGTCACATTTCGAGCATTTTTACCAGCTTTTTCTCCACTAATTTCCTCTGGGTGCACACCCCAAAACGACTATACTTTCTAACAAGTTCTCGCTTTGACGCAACAATTAACCACTTATTTCCATACTTTCTATTAAGGAATTTCATCTTCTCTTTAAGCTGTTTTTTCTTTCTAAGAAGTGTGCCTGTCTCAATTTCAATTGCAAAAGTTCTAGTTTTAATCTTAAAGGTCAAATCAGCATCTTTTGTTTCATGTTCAATTATCTTTTCAACACCAAAAGAATTTTCCAATAATTGTCTGGTTGACCAGACAAGAAAAGTATGTGTAACAGAATGATTCATTGTTGGTTTAACTAAAACAGTAATATTTTTCCTCAAAGCAACACAATACTCATTAACTTGTCTGTAACCTTCCTCCAAAAGAACTTCAATTTCTTTTTTGGTTAAATCAGATTTCTCAAAAACTTTATTTTCATCAATATCTAACTCCTCTTTCAAATTGTTCTTTTTAGTTTCATCTAAATATTCCAAATTTCTTATTTCTTGCTTTAATTCTTGAAGTTCATTTTTGGCTTCTCCTTTTTCATAATTTATTTCGTTTAACGTTTCTTTATGTTTTAGTTCAATCAAAACATCCCTTGCCTCTTCAAGTTTAGAATTTAATCTATCGTATTCTCCCAATAATATTTTTTGTTTTATTTGATTTACTTTTAGCCTCAATTCTTCATAATTAAAATTTCTTAAATTGGCTCTTAGAAATCCTCTAATAAATATCCCTTCTTTTTCTAATTCCCCTAATTTTTCCTTTCTCTCTTTTTTCTTTCTTTTTATCTTGATATAAATTAAGTAAAAAATGCAGGTTACCAATATGCCTAATAAAAAGAAGAGCGATAAATAAAGAGACTGGCTATTAATTATCTGCAGGGAAATTGCTATGATGTTTTCTATTAAGAGGAACATATTTATTTTTAACGAGTCATAAAATGGTTTTAATAAAATTGCACCAGCTAAAGCAAGAAAAATTAAAAATACAATTCCAATTCCACCTTCATCTAATTTGCTTTCCATTTCAACACCTCCATCTGCGATCCCAATTGCATTACAAGTTCCATGATCTGCTTCATTTTAATTTTCATGTGCTCATTATCTTCTCTTAAAAACTCTGCTTCTTGTTCCGCCTTGGATAACCTTTTTTCAATCTCAGTTTTTGTTACATCAACTAACAAATCTTCCTCACTAATTGTATCCTTCATCCCAAGCAATTCAGAATAATAGTGAATCTTATCAGACTTCTTCCATCCAAATCTGTACTTTAATGCTGATTCAGATTTATATCTAGGCAACCAATAACAACACGAACAATGTCTAAAATCATACATAGATAATCTAGAATATAATTCTCCAGCTTCACTTACCCCTTCACCCAAAACCTTAACTGCTAAATTTTTAAGATATCTATTAACAACAGTTGGATTAATCCCAAACAACTGATCTTCAGAAGATAATTCATTTTCTTCAACATAAGCCTTCAAAAGATTAGAACAAATCATTAACTTAATACGTCTTCCAAAAGTCTTAGAGATTTCCTCTCTTATTTGTAATTCAGTAAAATCATTATATAAATCCCCTACTCTAACATTAATGAGTTCTGTTGGAGATCTAATTCCTGTATCATACAAAAACATAATCAAAACCTTATACTTGTGCCCTGCTCGATCATAAAGTTTCTTTACTTGATCCTCTGTTAAATAAACCCACTTAGGCTTATTTGATTTAGTATTTAGATCCAATGTTATATCCTTAATTTCTAAATCTTTTTTCCTATAGATCTTTTGATACCAATGCCAAAATGCCTTAAAAATTTTAACATAAGTATTAGTCCCAATAAAATTCTCCCCATTATTTCTTTTGATAATTCCTTTTTCCATATCCGAAAAGAATTGAAATAATTGCTCCTCTGTTATCTCGGTTATACAGCCCAAATTAAAGCTCGTCGTAAACTTTTTCGAGAAGAATATAAGTTTGTCCCTCAAACTATTTAACCTGTTATATCCCCGCGAACCTTTAACACTTGCTGTAGAAATATTAACCCCGATTTCCATATCATTAAGATATTGTAAAATAATCTCCGAGTTTTCTCTGCTTATATCTGGAATCCCCTCGACCACCGCCTCCTTCCAGCGTAAATATCTCTCTTTGTGTTTATAGGGATCTATCTTCATTTTATTTGTAAAGGCTCATTTTTTTATATATAATCTGTATCGAATTGGTACAACTATTATACTTTATAAAAAACATGGACAAAACATGAACAAGTGTCTAAACTTTATAACACTCTTGCGTAAAATGTGTGTAAAAAAGAGTCTCTTAAATTGGTCCAAAAAGTATTACGCCCACGCCGGGAGTCGAACCCGGGTTACGTCCGCGACAGGGACGAGTCATAGCCGTTAGACCACGTAGGCTTTGTTTCTACATGGCTTATGCCAAAATCTCAAAGAGATGTTTTGAGCTTAGACCACGTAGGCAACTACTAAAATTAATAAGAAAATTCTTTTTTAAAGTTTGCTATACTCAAATTAATTTATTATACAACCAAGCAAAAACTCCGAAGAAGATAAACGAATCTACAAATCCATAAACAGCTCCAATAACAGCACCCAACCAAGTTACATCATAACCAAACAAACCATAAATCTCCATAATTAAAAACTTATTTGTCGGAGACGGAATATACATCATCCAAACAGTCATCAAAAACATAACAACTCCTCCAAGGATTCCTCCTGCCAAACCAAACTTCAAAGCATCTAATCTCAAGGTCATCAATCTCTTAACTCTTTTTTTTAATTTCATTTTTACCTCCTTTCAGCAAAAGATAAATCAAACTATAGACAAAAGCAACCATAACATAAAGAGGCATCACAATAATCGCTATTATAAAAAACAAAGCGTCTTCAAATTCAAATAAGGATGAAATTAAGTTATGCATCATAACCACAAAAAACCAACCCACAACAATTATCCACGCCTTTCGCCACGACAACAAAAAAAACTTCTTATGCCAACTATCTTTTTTCATTTTTCACCCCAATAACTTTCAATCCACCCATATACTGCTGCAAAACTTTAGGAACTTTTATTGAACCATCTTTTTGCTGATTATTCTCCATTAAAGCAATCAAAGCTCGGGGCGAAGCCAAAACAGTATTGTTCAAAGTGTGCGCAAAATATTTCTTTCCCTTATTATCTATTTTAATATTCAATCTCCTTGCCTGAGCATCGGTCAAATTACTGCAACTCCCAACCTCAAAATATTTTTTCTGACGAGGACTCCATGCCTCAACATCTGCACTCTTTGCTTTCAAATCAGCCAAGTCTCCAGAACAACACTCCAAAGTCCGAACAGGAACATCTAATTTTTTAAAAACATCAACACTAAATTTTAACATCTTATCATACCACTTGTAAGAATCCTCTGGCTCGCAAATCACAATCATCTCTTGTTTCTCAAACTGATGCAACCTATACAAACCTTTTTCTTCAATCCCGTGCGCCCCAACTTCTTTTCTAAAACACGGAGAATAACTAGTCAAAGTAACAGGCAAATTTTTCCCAACTAAATTTTTATTGATAAATCTTCCAATCATCGAATGCTCTGAAGTTCCAATCAAAAACAAATCCTCGCCGTCAATCTTATACATCATTGCGTCCATTTCCTCAAAACTCATAACTCCCTCGACAACTTTCCGACGAATCATAAATGGAGGAATCACATAATCAAAACCTTTTTCAATCATAAAATCCCGAGCAAAAGCAAGCACAGCAGAATGCAACCGAGCCAAATCCCCTGTCAAATAATAAAAACCATTTCCAGAAACATCTCGAGCAGAATCAAAATCAACCCCGCAAATTTTCTCAGCCAACTCTGCGTGATTCAAAATTTCAAAACCAGGGAGTTTATTACTTCCAAATTTCTCTAACTCAACATTTTCAGAATCATCTTTTCCAAGAGGAACAGAATCATGAATCATATTCGGAATCTTATACATAAGAGCTCTTATCTTAATCTCTAATTTTTTCTTTTTCTCCTCGCTCTTTGAAATTTTTCCAGGAATTTCCTTTGCCTTTTTCATAAGCTCTTTGGCTTTCTTCTCTTCCTTACTTTTTTTAGCCTCGCTAATTTCTTTAGAAATTTTATTCCTATCACTTCTCAATCCATCTTCTTTATACTTTAATTTTCTCCAACTACTATCTAACTCCAAAACCTCATCAACCAATTTCAATTTCTCATTCTGAAATTTTTTTTTAATATTTGCTTTAACCTCTTTAGGATTTTCTCGAATAAAATTAATGTCTAACATAAAAGAATAAGAAAAAACTTATATTTAAATGTTATCGATAATTAAATCCCTCAAAGAATATTAACCGCCAATAACTCAAACAGACTCAGTCATGTTTTCGCTTTAATTAAATTAAGCGGAGAAATCTGATGAAATCGATTTCGAAGTTAATCAATCTTGCGAAGTCATGAGCAACAAATATATATTTTTTAGAAAATTATTCATGAGGAACAATTCTTCTAGATTCAGCACGAAAAGGAGTCACATCAACATGATAATGAATTAAAGTTGGCGTTGAAGTTTCATCATTTGGGTCAGAATATCTTACAAGAAATTCTCTGTTCTTAACTCTAAGAATTGTTTCATATCCTTTCAAATTATCTAAGTCTTTAGAATAAAGAAACACGTCATTCAAAGAAACATAACCTGGAGCAGTATTTTTATTCATTCGGCGAACAATTGATCCGGATAAAAAATCTAATGCTATCGTTGATAAAACTCCTATGCAAAAACCCCCAAGTCCAAAAAGACTCGAATGTTTTCCTTTCCTTTTCTCCTCAATAGTTCCATCTACCATAAATTCTCCACAAAAAATCTCTTTTTAAAAATTTATATCCTTAACAATATAATTTTATTTTCTACTTATCAAGACTAAATAACTTATCAACAAATTTAAAAACACAAACATCTTAGATAAATCATGGCAGAGGTGGCAACAAATTCTATAATAGTAGCTTACAACTCACTAATAGGAAGTCTCCCAGTTTATTTTCAAACATTCATCAATCTAATTTTAGTTGCGCTGTTTGTCGTGATCTACTCTGTTTTTGTCTGGAAACTTTACAGATTCATTGCAACCAAAAATCTTTTAGGTTTAAACTTAAACAGATACAACAAATCAGAACACCCGTTCTTCGCGAAAATCCTCGCAGGATTACTTTACTTTCTCGAATACATAATCGTATTGCCTTTCTTAATTTTCTTCTGGTTTTCAGCTTTCACACTTTTCCTAATTTTCTTAACAGAAGGTTTAACAGTTCAAAACATTCTATTCATCTCTGCAATAATAATCACAGCAATCCGAATGGTATCCTACTACAGCGAAGACCTTTCAAAAGATTTGGCAAAACTTTTACCTTTCACACTTCTTGCAATCTCAATCACAAAACCAAGTTTTTTCGAGTTCACAAGAATTCTCGAACACTTTAACAAAATCCCAGAATTACTTTCAAGCATATTAATTTATCTTTCAGTAATAATAATCATAGAAGTCGTGCTAAGATTCTTTGATTTTGTAATTTCTTTATTCAAACTAAAAAGTGTTCCTGAGTTGCCTAATTAATCTCTATCCACATTTGGATGTTTACACTCACATTTCAATTTTTCTCAATCTCTGGGTGTTTACACCCACACTTTAATCTCTATCAACAGTTGGGTGCTCGTGTCCCTTACCCATCATTCTTTCAAGAATTCTAATATGATTTTTCTTTTCATCTTTATAACCCTCTTTCGAAGTTTTTACATGACGGATCATTTTTGAAACATATTCTCCTCCCAAAAAGTGCGGAGTCAGAACATAATTAGCGCCCTTTTTGTAAAGATCCAAAGCGTCCTGAATCTGATGCGCCCGAACAATAACAATTGCATTCGGATTAACCAACCTAACAGACTCTATCAAAAGAAAATTAGTATCAAAATCAGGAATCGTTGAGACAACAATCTTAACTTTATCCAACGGCAAATCTTTTAACAAATCATTGTCAAAAACATCTCCATACAAACACGGAATCCTCGCCTTACTCAAAGCAGAAATAGTGTCGGGATTAAAATCAACAACCAAATATTTTTTCTTTATTTTTTTCAAAGAACGAAGAATATTAAAACCAATTCGATTATATCCAAAGAGAATAGCGTCGTAATTCTTTCTCACAACCTTTTCTTTCTTCACTTTTTTTCTTTCAAAAAAACTAATAAATCCAAAAAAGAATTTATAAAACTCTTTTGAATGCATAATCAAATAAGTAGAAAGAACAATTGTAATTATCAAAGTCAAAGCAATTGTATGAACAACTTCTGGTCCAATGTGTCCTTTAGAAAGTCCCAAAGTCAAGATAATAATTGAAAACTCTGAAATCTGTGCCAATGTAGTTCCCACCAAAAAATTCGTCCTTTTTGTATAACCAAAAATTGCCATCAGCGTCATTAAAAACAACGGCTTAAAAATTAATACAATCGCAGAAAGAACTATTGCAGCAATAGCAATTCCTTTAATCTCTTGAAAAGGGATATTCAACCCAAGAATTATAAAAAAGATAATCAAGAAAAAATCTCGAAGAGGACGAATCTTCGCGCTAATTTCAGTACTATAAGGAGAAATACTCAAAACAATTCCAGCAACCAAAGCTCCAATCTCAATTGAAAAACCAAAATAAGTAAACAAACCAGCAACTAAGAAACACCAACAAATAGAGAATAAAAAAAGCAACTCTTGCGACTTAGCAATTCCTTTCAACATTCTCGATAAAATAAAAAACCCAAACAAAAACAAAATAATAATCAAACCCGCCCCAGTAAACAAAGTCTTTGTCGCAAAACTACTAAAACTAGTCCCATTAGAAATTGAAGAAATAAACATCAAAGCAGCGATAGCAACCAAATCCTGAATAATCAAAATACCAATAGAAATTTTCCCATAAAGCGAATCCAACTGCCGTTTATCTGAAAGCAACTTCGTAATAATAATTGTGCTACTAAATGCCAAAGCAACACCAATATAACAAGACGCAATAACATCAAAATTCAAAAGATTAAGCGCAACAACAAAACCCAAAGTAAAAGTCAAAAGAATCTGAACCAAACCAATTATCAGCGAGGAGAAACCAATTTCTTTAATTACCTTAGGATTCAAATGAAGCCCAACAATAAAAAGCAAAAACGCAATTCCGAATTCTGAAAAAATATGAATCAAATCTTTTGACGCGCCAAACTCAAGAATAAACGGACTAATAATCATTCCCGCAATAATATAACCGATAATAATCGGCTGACGAAACGCCCGAACAATGTACGAAACTACAAACGCCGTCAAAAGAATTATCGCTAACTGAATAAATATTTGTTCCATTTTCCTCTTTTATATTTAAATTAAAACCAGTATAAAAAGCTTTTGAGATTATTCCAATCTATATCTTTTAAGTAAAGAAGTTTGTTCATTTGTTAAATTCTCTTTTTTCTTTCTAGCTTCACGAATTTGAAGAGCAAGTTCTTTATCTCTTCTTGATATTTCTACTCTAGATTTTATTGGTCCCCAATCAGATTCAGGGCAATTAAGTATCATTTCTATCCCTTCATCGACACTTAATTTTTTTTGTTCGGGCATCTCCTCCGAAAGATATTTGAAACAATCAACCACCGCAGGAATATACAAACCCATCCCATATTCTATTGATGGATCCTGGAATTGTCTTTCTTTTCTAGATTCGTTTCGCGAATTCATTAAAGAACAAACCTTATCATCTGCTTTCCAAATTAAACCTCCTCCGATTAAGAAAAAAGGGAGAGCATATGTGAACGCCTTAAATGACGAAACCATGAAATAATATTAACAACAACCTTTTTAAACTATTCTAGAGATTAAATTCTATGCCAAAAGTAAGAGTTAAATTAAACAGCACAGACATAGAAATGCTCAACACTATTTGTAAGTCTCTTAAAGACATCGCGAAAAAATCAGGAATACCAATTAGCGGACCGGTTCCTCTTCCTACAAAAAAATTAAAAATTTCCACGAGAAAATCTCCGTGCGGAGACGGCACAGCAACATTCGACAGATTTGAAATGCGAATCCATAAAAGACTAATCGACATTCCAGCAAACGAAAAAGTTCTACACCATATCATGAGAATGCAAATTCCAAAAAGCGTTAACATAAAAATTGAGATGAAAGATTAAATGAAAAAAACAACAATCTTTATAATACTAATAATTTTAGTTCTTTTAATCGGAGCATATAAAATGACAGGAAATGTAACAAACTCAGAAAACACAAAAGTTTTATTGAAGACAAACCAAGGAGAAATAACAATAGAATTATATTCTAAAGAAATGTCAATCACAGCAGGAAATTTCGAAAAACTCGTTAAAGAAAAAGTTTACGACAATATTATTTTCCACAGAATTATCGACGGATTCATGATTCAGGGAGGGGATCCAACAGGAACAGGATTTGGAGATCCAAAAATCCCAAACATTCAAGACGAATTTACAAACACAGATTTAGACAAAAACAATAGAGGAACACTTTCAATGGCAAACGCCGGCCCAAACACCGGCTCGAGCCAATTCTTCATAAATTTAGTAGACAACAATTTTTTAGACAACAAACATCCTGTTTTTGGAAGAGTCATCAAAGGAATGGACGTTGTAGACAAAATCGCAAAAGTTCAAACAGATCCTCGAGACAAACCTTTAGAGGACGTTGTAATAATTAAGGCAGAAGTTATATAAAGGTAAATTACTCGCCAACCAACATGGGAGAAAATTTAGAAATAAGAAAAATAGAAAGAATATCTCCCGGAATTCCATTCCGTTGGGGTTATGAATTAACAGACAATCCTTTTAATTTTCAAAGAGGAGTTATAGAACTTGTTGAATTAGATATTATGGATGATCATTATCTTTTATATAGCACAAACAAATTCACTCCTGAAAGAAACCTTCTCTTCGGAGTGGTAGATAGGGATAAACCAAAAGAAGCTGATAGAAGACTTTACAAAAGAATAAGGAGATATGCAGAAAATCTGGCCAGAGACAGAGGGGAAGGTACAATCATAATCGATCTAACTGAACGAGGAAAAGAACATGAAAAAGATAATGTTTGTCCTATCTAATAACCAAAAATTATATAATTAATTAAATTGTTGAGCAAAATCCCATATAGCATAATTCACTCTTTTATCATGTCTTGAATGTTTTCTAAATTCTCCAAAAAAATTATAATTCAATTCTCTTGCTCTATCTAAAGAATCCCTTGCTTGGAAAAAATCTCCAGACAAAATAAAATCTTCAGCATCTTTGAGATTTCCCAAAATTCCCCTTTCTATTTCTCTTTGATATTCTTCCAATGAAACCCTACTTCTATTCCTATTAAAATTCTTCGCAAGATAATCTAAAAATTTCCTAAACATAATCTCCTCGCAAATATACAAATATTTAAAAAGATTTCTATGTTTCTTAAAACATGGAAAAAGATATTGGACGAATAAACAAAAACGACACAACCGACATTGTAATTAGAATCGACGATTTCGGAGGAAAAACAGGATTAACAATAAGAGAATTCGTGACATCAGATAGATACACTGGTTTCACAAAATCAGGAGTGAGAATTCTAGGAAACGATTTTTCAAAATTCAAAGAAATGATAAATTCAATTGACTCAAACGAAATGAAAGATCCAGAGGAACCAAAAGAAATTCCAAAAGAACAAGAAACACTAAACGAAATCAAAACAGAAAAACCCGGCGAGGATTTACCTGATTATTAATCCTAAGAAACCAGTTACATCAAAACATTTAAAAGATTATTACTCTAAAACAATACATGGCAAAGAAAAACTGGGTGACACTAATAATAATCATTGCAATAATCATTCTTGCAATTTATATTAAAAATCGTCCTGCTCCAGAAACCCCTGAAGAACTCGCGAAATGCATCGGAGAAAATTCTGTTCTTTATGTTCAACTCGGATGTTCTGCGTGCAAAACTCAAGAAGAAATGTTCGGAGAAAATTATAAACACTTAAATGTAGTTGACTGTTGGTTTGATCAAGATAAATGTATAAAGAAACAAATCGAAGCAACTCCAACTTGGGAAATAAAAAACAAAAATTATCGAGGAGTAAAATCAATAGACACACTAAAACAATTAACAGGATGTTAAAATGGATTTAGGTTTATTTACAGAAGTTACAGGTCTTGCGTTTGTCGACGCAATAAATATTTGCGCACTTGCAGTCTTGTCAATGGTTCTTACAACAATTCTAATACAAAATCCAGAAAAACCAAAAAAAGTTTTACACGCAGGTCTAGCATTTACCCTAGCTGTTTTTGTAATGTATTTGTTTTACGGATTCGTGATAATTCAAACACTGAATTCTCTCACTGAAAAAATAATGTGGCTATCTCCCTATCTCTACGATGGTTTTGCAATAATTATTATGATTGTCGGAGCACTAAACATAAAAGATTTTTTCAGATATAGGAGAGGAAGTTTTGCAACAGAAATGCCTCTTTGGATGAGACCCCAAGTAAAAAAAATAATAGAAAAAATAACTTCTCCAAAAGGAGCATTTGTCCTCGGACTTATTGTCACTTTATTTTTACTCCCCTGCACAATGATGCCTTTAATGGTCGTAGCAAACACTCTCTCAAACTTGGGATTCAATTTTTTCACAGCAATTCACTGGTTCATGTATTACAATTTTATTTTTGTTCTGCCAATGTTAGCAATAGTTTTAATTGTTTATTTCGGTTTCAGAAAAGTCGACGAAATCTCAGGCTGGCAACAAAGAAACATCCGTAAACTCCACCTCATCGCAGGAATAGTATTATTCTTAATGGGATTAGCTTTATTCATGGGCTGGTTGTAAGGTTAAAAAATCTACTTCCACCGAAACAAAGGAATAGAAAAAATAATTATCAAGATTACATAAACATACCACGAAACCTCCATGGCATCACTCAAAAATCTCGGCCAAATTCTTATCAAAAACAAAGTTCCAAGAAGCGTGACAATTATCATAGACTGGCGTTGAAGAAGAGTCATATTAATTTTTTGATTAAACCACTTTTTTATTTTCATAAGTTAAGAAGTGAATTAAAGTTTATATAATTTATCTTCAGTAATTATAATTCAAATAAATCTTACCAATTCTTTTTCTTTAATATTTTAAGAATTTTAGGCCCATGGAAAATTGCTAAAAAAATTATTCCTACTAAGATGAAACCAATACCTAATGAAATCTCTTTAGCTATAAATAATATGAGTAATCCAATTAAAACTATATAAATTCCTAAATTTTTCCAATCGGTCATATTAAACTCCTTTAATGATTTTTCTTTCATTTTATATTTCCTCCTATTTTAATTAATAAATTGTCTAAGACAATCTTAGAAGGAATCAAGGAGTGATCTCCTCGACCAACCTCCTTTTAACTAATAATTGTAAACATCAAATCTTTATAAATATTATTATAATCAATAACTCGGCATCAAATCATTATGTCCAAACTGCACAACCAAATCTATTTTAGGTTTAATCCGATCTAAACTCGCAGGAGTATCGCAAGCACCATAACAACTTCCCATCCAAATTAAAAACTCAACATCTTTTGTGTTCTCTTCAAAATAATCAACAACAGAAGTCGCATACTGTTTCAAACCATCAGGAAACTGCAACAAAACCAACTTAGCTTTCACTTTCTTAATCTCGGCCAAAACTTTCTCTAACTCTAAATCATACCTTTCATTTAAATCTTTAATTGAATATTCCATATTATTCGGATAAAACAAAGTTTTTTAAAGTTATCCCTGGCTTTTTTAAAACCTCAAGAAATTCTAGAATTCTATCTTGAGGACAATTAAGTAAAATGGTCCTCCCCTCTCTTTCATAAGTTACTTTTCCTTCAGAACCATTAACAGAAACACGAAAGATTGAATAAAGCGGCTCAGGAATTCCAACTTGGCCAGTCAAACAAGTGTTTCCATTTAAAGTAGAAATCGTCTCCTTAAATTCTTCCCAACTCTCATAACCCAACATTTTCAAAGGGTATTCTGAATTAGTGTGTTGAAGACATTTCTTCCTAAGCATATAAAAAAATATATATCAGCCTTTAAAAATAAAACTATAATGAAATCCTCTAAGAAAGCCCTAATTTTTTCGCTACAATTTCTATCTCTTCTTCACTTTCTTTTGAACCTATTTCCAATCTTCCATTCGAAATATCATGAAGAATTCTTATTCTCTTTTCAAAAGAATAAACTTTTCTATTTTCCCCTTTTTTTGAACTTGCCATCACAGAAAAAGATTCGTCCATAGCATCTTCTAATTTGCATATGGCCCCATAAAATAAATCCGGAGAAATTCTAGTTCCTTCATTTCCCTCGCTTTCTCCCATGTAAAAGCATCTACTCATAATTTCTTTAAAATATCAAACTTTAAAAACAAATCTATACTTTGGAATATAAAATTTTAAATTCCTAAAACACTATCAAGAAGAGATTTTCTTTTTTTTATGAAAGGTTCTGCAATTTCAACATTATATTTCTCAGCAGATTTATTATAAAATTCAACTAAAGTGGCCATCTTTTCGACAAGAGGATTAATCTCTTCTTCAGTCCAATCTTTATCACCTCCTTTACTACGTGCAAAATCGAAGCTGTTTGTATTGTGTATATAATCTATTTCCTTAATTCTGCATTGCTCTTCCCAATAAGATTTCCATAATCTTGTATCAATATCATTTATCAAATTTGGACCAATGTTTGATACCCCAGTAATCTTTAAATGAAACGTCCAGTGGTAATGTGTCCTTTGAGTAACAGTCCCAAAAGGATATTCTATTCTTTTTTCCATAGGGAAAAATTCTCATCGTCACATTTAAATATTGTTGTCTTTCAATATCTATATGAAAATCAGACAACCAATAGTAACTGTGTGTGGGCATGTTGATCACGGAAAAACATCAATCCTTGATTGCCTTAGAGGTAGCTGTGTCCAAGAAGGCGAAGCAGGAGGAATCACGCAAAAAATTTCATTCACATCATACCCTCTAAACCAACTAAAATCAGCCTGCCCTCTAATCGAAAAATCAGGAATAAAATTAGACATTCCAGGATTCTTATTAATCGACACTCCTGGCCACGCAGCTTTCACAAACTTAAGAAAACGAGGAGGCTCATTAGCAGATTTAGCAGTTTTAGTAATCGACATAAACGACGGAATAAAACCCCAAACAGCAGAAGTAATCAAAATTCTCAAACACAACAAAACACCTTTCTTAATCGCACTAAACAAAATTGACAACATTTCAGGTTGGAGGACAGACGAAAAAACTGGGTTAAAAGAATCAATCGAATCGCAACAAAAAAACATAAAACAAATTTTCGACGAAAAATATATGACTTTAACAGGAGCACTAAACGCCCACGGATTCGACGCAGACTTATTTTACAACATAGACGATTTCTCAAAAAAAATAGCACTAGTTCCAACCTCTGCAAAAACAAAACAAGGCATCCCAGAATTAATTATGATGCTCTGCGGATTGTCGCAAAAATATTTAGGAGATAAACTCAAACTAGGAAAAGATGCAAAAGGAGTAATGTTAGAAATAAAAAAAGAAAAAACATTGAACTATCTTGAATCAATTTTATACGACGGGAATTTAAAAAAATCAGACAAAATCGCAATCGCAAATTTTGAAGGAGAACCAATAATTTCAAAAATAAGAATTCTTGAAGAAATTCAACCTCTGTGCGCGAAATTCAAACCAAAAGATTCTGTTCAAGCATCAACAGGAATAAGAATGCAATTAGTTGAAAAATCAGAAGTCTTACCTGGAATGCCTTTCGAAATTTTCAAAAACAACAAAAAAGAAATAACTGAAAAATTCAAAAAAGAAATTTCAGAAAACATTCAAATTCAAAAACAAGGAATCATTGCAAAAGCAGATTCCCTAGGAAGCTTAGAAGCATTGCTAACATTACTCAAACAAGAAAACATTCCAGTAGTAAAAGCCGGAATCGGAAACATAAACAAAACAGATTTAATTTCAGCAAAAGCAAACCTCGATATAAATGAACTCGACGCAATCATAATTGGTTTTAATGTTAACATCGACGAGGATGTAAAAGCAATTCAAGGAAACATCAAAATAATTAATGACGAAGTAGTTTACAAATTAATCGAAGACTTAGTAGAATTCAGAAAAGAAAAACAAAACGAAATAGAGAAAAAAAGATTAATGGAACTTGCGGTAATCGGGAAAGCAGAAATTCTTCACGAATATATTTTTCGTAATTCAAACCCCGCGATTTTCGGAGTTAAAATTTCAGGCGGAAAATTAAACAAACAACTTTCATTAATAAACGAAGACAATGAAAAAATAGGAAAAATAAAAAACATGGAGTTAGATAAAAAATCAGTAGACCAAGCCACAGAATCGCAAGAGCTCGCAATAAGTATTCCCGGAATAAATTTCGAAAGAGTTTTGGGAGACAAAAAATTCTTATTCACAGACATAGGTGAAAGCCAATTTAAAACTTTCAAAAAAAATAAAGACCTCTTAACTGAAAACGAAAAAAAAGTTTTAATGGAGATCGCAGAAATCAAACGAAAAGAAAAAGACGATTGGGGAATATAGAAAAAATACCTAATCTATAAAAAGGAAAACAAATAAAATAAATTATGAAAAAAAGAGGTTCAAGAATTCCCTGCGAAAAAACGTCTACATATCATAGTCCATTTTTAATCAGACCAGATAGTCCAAATTTTGATAAAGTGTATCAAGTGCGTAACGGATATGTGCGTATTGGAACAACTTCAACAGCAGCAGAAAGTTCTTTAGTTCTTTTATTACGAAATCCTTCTACAATAACTAAACAACTTGTTTTAGATGTAGTAACAGATGCCTTAGAAGAAATGGGAGCAAAATATCCTCCAAAAAAATCCAAAATGGAAAAAGATAAAGAAGCATTCTCTTATGAAACAGATAAATCTGTAGAAGTTGAAGTAAGATTTAATGGAAACGGAATTCCTCTCCAAGCACAAATAAAAACCACAATGCAATATAATTCAGATTTTGATATTGACGGATTCACAAAAAGATTAAGAAACAAAACCGAATCCCCTGTCTCAGAAGAATTTCATCATTTCCAAAACTAAACACCAATAAGCATTCGCTCTAATTCCCTATTAGGAAAATCTCTTTCCTTATTACCTAAAAGATCTTCTAAAATTTTGTCATACTGAACATCCATTGAAAACCTAAGATTACTAAAAAATTCTCTTATATAATCTCCTCCCGGTTTATTAGCTTGTTCTTGATAACTCATAAAATATCAAACAACCCAAGGTATTTATATTTTGCCATTAACAAAAATTTATAAACTAAGATTACTTAAATAATTTATAAAATGAGCGTGCTAACAACAGTATTATTGATCCTAGGAATTTTAATGTTAATAGAAGGTTCCTCTGTTTTTATATTTCCAAAATTTACCTTAAAGATGTTCAGAAGATTTATGAAAAGCGCAGAAAAGCATCTTAAATTATGGGGAATCGTAGAAATAATAATCGCAATTATTTTGATTATAATTAGTATGAAATTAAATTAATTCTAAACAAAGGCGAAGCAATCTCAATCAAAACCTTTAAAAACAAAATTCTTTATCCATAAATATGGTATTCAAAATAAACATTTCAGACAAATCTGGAAAAACATACAAAATAGAATTAGACAGCGAGGCATTAGTTGAAAAAGAACTCAATCAAAAAATAAACGGAAAAGATATTCATCCCGATCTTGCAGACTATGAATTAATAATCACAGGTGCAACAGACAATGCAGGATTCATGGCTTCTCCTGACGTTGAAGGAATTGGTTTAAAAAAAGTTTTATTAAGCTACGGAAAAGGTATGCACAAAAAACCAAAAGGAGATAAAAAAATAAACAGACAACCAAAAGGATTGAGATTAAGAAAAACAGTTCGAGGAAAAATTATTTCTGAAGCAACTACACAAGTGAATATGAAAGTTGAAAAACAAGGTGTAAAAAAACTTTCTGAAATTTTCCCAGATCAAAATAAAATCGAGGATGCTCCTAAAGAAGAAGTAAAACCAGAAGAGAAAGTAGAAGAGAAAAAAGAATAAACCAACAATCTTAAAAACTCCTCGTCCAACATATTTCTATGACAAAAACAGAATTACCCGAACTTAATGTAGGAGTTGTCGGACACATTGACCACGGAAAAACAACTCTATTATCCAGACTTACTGGAAAGTTCACAGACACTCATTCTGAAGAATTAAAACGAGGGATCACAATTAAACTCGGTTACGCAGAATCAACAATTTACCAAGATGGAAAAGAATTCAACAATGAAAGTAAAGGAAAACCAGTGAGATACATTTCATTCATCGACGCACCCGGACACGAAATGCTTATGGCAACAATGCTTTCCGGAGCAGCGATTATCGACGCCGCAATCTTGGTTGTCGCGGCTAATGAAGGAATAAAACCCCAAACCCAAGAACACTTCACAGCACTCCAAGCAAAAAACATAAAAAACATAATCATAGTTCAAAACAAAATAGATCTCGTAACAAAAGAACAAGCTCTAAAAAATTACAAAATAATAAAAGAATTCGTAAAAGGCTCAAACGCAGAAAACGCGCCGATAATTCCTGTCTCAGCACAACAAGGAATCGGCATAGAAAAAATTTTAGAAGAATTAGTAAAATTTGAAATTCCAAAAAAAGACGAAAAATCAGAGCCCTTATTTTTAATCGCACGAAGTTTTGACATTAACAAACCCGGAATAAAAATCGAAAAAATAAACGGAGGAGTGTTAGGAGGAATTTTAAAAAAAGGAAAATTAAAAGTCGGAGATGAAATAGAAATAAAACCCGGACTAGTCGAAAAAAAGCAAAATCAAACATCATACAAAACCCTAACAACAAAAATTCTCTCGTTACATAAAGGCTCTGGATCAGTAGATGAAGTAATTCCAGGAGCATCAATCTCAATCGAAACAGAACTCGATCCATACTTGACAAAAACAGATTCTCTAACTGGATGCTTGGTTTCAAAAAAAGGAAATCTCCCAGAAATAACAAACAAAGTAAAAATAAAATATAAATTATTCGACACAGTTTTAGGAACAGAAAAACACGAAAAAATAGAATCAATCAAAACAAAAGAAATGCTTATGCTTTCAGTTAACACAACAATTAGTGTAGGAAGCGTCGAAAAAGTTTCAGACAACGAAGTAGAATTCCAATTGAACATTCCAATTGTCCCGATCAAAGGAGAAAACCTCGGAATCGCAAGAAACATCAACGGCCACTGGAGATTGATTGGTTGGGGTGAAGTTTTATAATAAGATAGTTTTTAAAAGGTTCGTTTAATAGGTGTTATGTGCAATATTACTCAACGGACGATAAATTTTTAGAAAAGGTAAACTCAACCTTTCAGATATTTTTCAATCGGTTCAGAATTCTTCCACATATTCATAAAATGTTTCTTTAGCATTTGTGCAAAAGCTTTACTTTCTGTCCACAATGTCAAATAATCTTCTTCTTTTTGAACTTCTGGTTTTCCAGTGGTTAATCTTGCTATTTCTCCATCAAAGATTGTTATTCTTGGTAGCAATGGACCAAACTTATTCTTATCAAAAATCCTAATTTTCGCCCCGGTCTTTAACCATTCTTTATACACAGAAGATTTGTTTTTATCAAAAGTGCAAATCATTTTTACCTTTACTCCTAAATCAACTGCTTCTTTCATAGTACAAATATTTTTGTATAAAATTTTAGATAACTTATTGCATCCCAATATCTCTTTTTTTGTTTTTGTATTTTGAATAGCAAGTTTCGTTTCTATCGCTTTCTTACTCCTTATCACCCAAAAAAGATCTTTGAATTCCAAAGTTTTTGGTTGTTCAATTAATTTTATCATTAAATCAACAGACTTATCTAATTCCTTTATCTCTTGTTTAAATAATTCCGGGTTTGTAATTTTATATTTCTTTGGAGATATAGGAAGAGAAACAACTTTATTTTGTTGTTCCAATCTCTGCAAAGATTCATACGCTTTATTTCTTGGCAATTTACTATCCAAAACAATCTCTCTAACCGTACTCGGTCCTAACTTTGCAAGTGACAAATAAGCTCTTGCTTCATATTCGGTTAAGCCTAATTTTTGCAATACTTTAATCTTTTCCATTAAATATGATAAATTATAATATTTATAAAACTTTACTTTTTGTCCCTCTCAGAGTAACACAATTTTATATAGTATCTAAAGGAATTATTTTCAGGAGAAATTAAAATGCCAAATATGTGTGGGGGAAATCAATTTGATGAAGATTATGCACCACATCTTTACTATAAAGGTAAATTTGTTGGAGAGGAAAAAGCTAAACAGCTTGAAGCAAAAGATGAAGAGAGAAAAGAAGAAAGAAGAAGAGCTATGCTTATGGAGATGGGATTAGACGATTTTGATTTTGAAGCAAATAATTATATCACAACAAACGAGTCTGATCTTAAGATTAAAAAAGAGGGATTTAAATTAGGAATTATTTCTCGAGAAGGTTACATAGAAATAACCTACCAAATAGGATTAAATCCTCATGAATCTCCAGTTTTAAAACAAGTGGAACTAGCTGGAGAATTAGCCAGAAAATTACGGGATAATGGATGCAAACAATTAATTGAATTGCCTCCAAGAAAAAGAGTTATACAGAGATTAGAAGAAATGGCAAAATATTCTGAACAAATAAGTGAGAAATTTAAAAATGAATGAATCAAATTTAAAAATAGCATTATTTGATATGGATGGCACTCTCTGCGATTATGTTAGTTCTATGAAAGCTGAATTGGAAAAGTTAAGAGCCCCAGGTGAACCATTATTGGACCCATTTATAGAGGGCAATAAACCTGATTTACAATTTTTTTGGGATCGAATGAATTTAATTAAATCAAATGAGAATTGGTGGGCAAATCTCCCAAGACATAGTCTTGGTTTTGATGTTTTAGAACTGACAAAAGAACTTGGATATCATAATGAAGTTTTAACTCAAGCTCCTAAGACAAATCCTGCCGCATTAGCAGGTAAATTAAGATGGATTTTAAATAATTTAGATGAAGATACTGATTTTACTATGACTAGGAATAAAAGCAGACATTATGGAAGAGTTCTTGTTGATGATTATCCGGGTTTTATACTTCCTTGGATTGAACATCGTCCAAGAGGTCTTGTTATTATGCCATCTAATAAATACAATAAAGGGTTTACACATGAACAAGTTATGGCATATAATGGTCAGAATAAAGAACAAGTGGAAAAAGCGTTAATTGAAGCAATGAATAAATAATTTTATTATTTTCACTTCAGAAAATACTTCACTAAACCCTAATCGCCATTACAATAATCTTTACTTCTAATTGTAATCTTTAAACTCGGAATAAATAAATCTCCCCCCTTTCTAAGAGTCTCGTCCAAAGCCCGTCCTGCCATAGTTAATTGACGACCATCATCTCTCAAAGAATCATCCATTCCTTTTTTAGGTTCTCTATAATCATCCATATAAAAAACAAGAAAACATTATTTTTAAATTTATATATAATCTATTTAATCAACATATCTATCAATATTTTCATCAAGCCATCTTTTTGTAAAATCAAACATTTTAGAAACATAACCCCTAATTTCTTCAGGAATTGAAAAATCATCTCCAATAATTTCTTTTACCGCAAAAAGAAAACGCTCTCCAGGATCATCTTCATAAGTAGATTTCCCTAATTCTTTTCTAATCAAAGGCAAAACCCCTGGTCCCATAGAAACAATTTCCCTATAGGCATCACAATCTAAATAACTTCTAATATCTGACCTAAAAGCATTTCTTTCGCAATGTTCTCTCCATCCTTCAACTGCTTGATGAAACTCATCTTCTAATCTCATGATTTCAAAGACATAAAGATATTTAAAAATCTTTCTAAATAAATTTCTCCCAAAAATATTTAAACCCTCAAAATTTTATTACCTCATCATGGTAGATTTTTCGTATATACTAACAGCTATTGGAGATTTTTTGCCCATAGTGCGAACAGTATTAATCATTTCAGTAATATTCGTTTTATTCACAATTTTCGTCAATAGCATAAAAAAGGTCTTACTAAAAAGAACAAAAACAAAAAAACAAAAATCAAATGTAAAAATATTCTCAAGGATAATCAACTATTCGTTCTTTGTTCTAATTGTTTTAATCGCAATTTTTTCTTACTCAGGTTCATGGTCCAGTCTAGGTTTAACAGTTGGTCTTTTATCTGCAGCAATGGGTTGGGCATTACAAAAACCAATCACAGGTGTTGCAGCATGGATAATGATTGTGACAAAACGACCTTTTGAAATAGGAGACAGAATTATTATCGGGGGCGTGCGAGGAGACGTAGCAGACATAACTCTAACACACATTTACCTAAGAGAAATCGGCGGAATGGCAACAAGCGAAGAAAGCTCAGGAAGAACAATAATGGTTCCAAACTCAATCATGTTCGAGCAAAACATAATCAACTACACTCTTCAAGACGACTACATTTTAGACGAAGTAGTTTTATCAGTAACATATGAAAGCGATTTAGACAAAGCAAAAAAAATAGGAATAGAATCCGCAAAAGAAATATTAAAAGAATTCCCTGAATTAAAATCAGAACCCTACGTAAGAACTTACTTCCAAGCAAACGGAATAAATGTCCATATAAGATATTTCACCCACGCAGAAAAAAGACAAGAAACATCGAGCAAAGTTACTCAAGAAATTTTCAAACAAATCTCAAAAACAAAGTCAGTTGAATTCGCCTACCCTCACACCGAGATAGTTTGGAAACAAGGGAAAAAATAGCAACAAACTTTAAAACCTCTCTTCTCATTTTCTTAAAATGGCAATGTATTCTCACTCAAAACTATCTTCATTTGAACAGTGTAAACTCAGATACAAATTCAGATACATCGACAAAATAAAACCAGAAATAGAAAAATCAATCGAAGCGCATCTCGGAACAGCTGTCCACTCTGCATTAGAATGGCTATACAAACAAGTTCAAGAAAACAAAATCCCTGAAATAGACGATCTACTCGTGACATACACAGAAGAATGGCAAAAAGAATTCAGCCCAGGAATTTTAATTGTAAAAAAACATCTAACCTCCCAAGACTATTATAACAAAGGAATAAAATTTCTAATTGATTATTATTTCACAAACAAACCCTTTGATGAAAACACGCTTGAATTAGAAAAAAGAATATTTTTAAATCTAACAGACCAACACAAACTACAAGGATACATAGATAGACTAACTTACAATCTCCAAACAAACGAATACGAAATTCATGATTACAAAACCGCAAACTCTCTGCCCTCCCAAAAAAAAATAGACAACGACCGCCAGCTCGCATTATATTCCATCGCAATAAAAGAAATCTTCGGACAAGAAAAAAAAGTTTCATTAATCTGGCATTACCTAAACTTCAATCAAAAAATAATCTCAAAAAGAACAGACCAACAATTAGAACAACTAAAAAAAGATATAATTGAATTAATAAACAAAATAGAATCGACAACAGAATTTCCCGCGACAAATTCAATACTTTGCAACTGGTGCGAGTTCAAAACTTTGTGTCCTGAGTTTCAATCTCATTCCTCATCACCATTCTCTTGAACCTTTACCAAATCACTCACAGAATCGCCGTGACCTAATTTCACGATTCTAACACCCTGTGCAGCTCGTCCCATTACTCGAATATTTTTCAAAGAAGTTCGAATCACAATCCCCTTTGCTGTTGTAATAATTATACTATCTTTATCCTCAACAGAAACAGTATTAACAACCTCACCGGTCTTTGCAGAAACTTTCAAATTAATAACGCCCTTTCCTGCCCGCGCAGTTTTACGATAATCATTCACAGAAGTTCTCTTACCATAACCATTACGAGTTATTGTCAAAATCGCCCCTGTATCTAAAACCTCTAAAGAAACAACCTCGTCGTCTTTGTTCAATTTAATCCCAGTAACTCCATAAGAAGCGCGTCCCATCTCTCGAACATCTCCGCTATTGAATCTAATCGCTTGACCCTTCTTAGTTGCTAACAAAATCTCCTGGCCTTTTTTAACAACCTCAACACCAATCAAAATATCAGAATTATCTGCAGGCAAATTCAAAGCCCTAATTCCAGATGCACGCGGTTTAGAAAAATTCTTTAAAGAAATCTTTTTAACAACACCTTTTCTTGTCGCCATAAAAAGAGAGTCTTGAAAATCCTTAACAGAAATAACATTAGTTATATTTTCGTTTGTTAAATTTAATAAATTAACAAGAGCCTTACCTTTGCTGTATCTTTCTGCTTCAGGAATATCATGCGCTTTCAACCACAACACTCTTCCTCGTGAAGTGAAGAACATCAAATGATCATGAGTCGAACAAGAAATCAACTGCTTTGTAAAATCGCCAGTAGCCAAATTACTTCCAATAACTCCCTTGCCTCCTCGCTTTTGCTCTCGATAAGATTTAACATCCATTCTCTTGCAATAACCTTTTTCTGTAATTGTAACAACAACATCTTTCTTCTGAACCAAATCCTTTTCTGAAATTTCCCGAATATTCTGCAACACAGTTGTCCTTCGATTATCTCCGTACTTTTTCTTTAACTCATTAACTTCTCTAACAATAATTTTCAAAACCTCATTAATGTCTCCCAAAATTTTCTCAAGCTCTTTAATTTTTTCTTTCAATTCTAATTGCTCTTTCTTCAATTTATCAACTTCTAAAGAAGTCAACTGCTGCAACTTTGTATCCAAAACAGCTTGAGCTTGCTTCTTACTCAAATTAAATTTCTTAATCAAACCTTCTGAAGCCTCTGTCGCATTCTTAGATTTTTTAATAAGATTTATAACAGCGTCAATATCCTTCAATGCAATCAACAAACCATCTACAAGCTCTAATCTTTCTTGCGCTTTTCTCAATTCAAATTTAGAACGACCAGTAATAATAAATTTTCTATGTTTAACATATTCTTCCATAACATTCACTAAATTCATAATTTTTGGTCTTCCACCAACCAATGCCAAAAAATTAACATTAAAAGAATCCTGAAGCCGAGTATATTTATACAACGCATTAATTACAAACTTGCTGTTTGCAGTTTTTTTCAACTCAATCACAATTCGAATTTTTCCCTTAGACGATTCATCTCTCAAATCAGAAATATCAGTTAACTTTTTACTCTGAACCAATCCAGCAATCTGAGTTATCAAAACAGTTTTATTCAACATATAAGGAATTTCTGTAATCACAACAGCTTCTTTATTTTTTATTTTCTCTGTTGTAATTTTACCCCTCATAATTAATCTCCCTCTTCCTGTTTTATACAAATCAACAATATCACCGGTTACACTTCCTCCGGTTGGAAAATCCGGACCTTTCACAAATTCACAAAGCTGTTCAACAGAGATTTTAGGATTTTTTATATAAGCAATAATAGCATCACAAACTTCATTCAAATTATGTGGAGGGATGTTCGTGGCCATTCCAACTGCAATTCCTGTCGCGCCATTCAAAATCAAAGCAGGAAATTTCCCGGGAAGCAAACTCGGCTCTTTAGTAGAACTATCATAATTCGGAATAAACTTAACTGTTTCTTTGTCAATATCTTGAAGCAACTCATAACTCACTGCTCGCAATTTCGCCTCAGTATATCTCATTGCAGCCGCAGAGTCTCCATCAATAGAACCAAAATTACCCTGTCCAAAAACTAAAGGATATCTCAAAGAAAAATCTTGAGCCAAACGAACCATTGCTTCATAAATAGAACTATCTCCATGAGGATGATACTTACCCATAACATCACCGACAACTCTCGCTGATTTTTTTGTCTGAGCACTCGGTTTCAAACCCATTTGATTCATTGCATAAAGAATTCTTCGCTGAACAGGTTTCATCCCATCTTCAATCGAAGGAATCGCCCGAGAAACAATAACACTCATCGCATAATCAAGATACGACTTCCGCATTTCTCCAGAAACTTCTGTATCAAAAACTCCTTTCTCAGATTCTCTATGCTCTTCTATATTTTCATTTTTCGGCGTCATTTATTTTTCCCTCCACACTTTTTACAACCTTTCTTTTTAACATATTTTTTCAAAATCTTTGAAGAAGACTGCTTCAAAAAAGCTCCGGTTAATTTATCAACCATTTTAATTTCTAGCTCTTCACAAACTTCTCTTTCAGGAATATTTTCTATTCTTTTATCTCCTCCATTTGCAAAAATATCTGGTTTTATTTTTTTCAAAGATTTTACAACAGTCTTATCTTTATCAATACTCACAAAAACTTTATCAACATATTTAATTGCTTCTAAAATAATTTTTCTTTCTTTTGATTTCATAAATGAGTGTCCTTTTTTCAATTTCGCCTGCACATCATTATTTAAAATTATAATTAATTTATCTCCAAGTTTCTTTGCTTCTTTCAAATATTTTATGTGCCCTGAATGAATCGGATCAAAATATCCACTTGCAACAACAACTATTTGTTTTTTCTTTTTCATGCTGTTTCCTCTCCTTTATCGTCGAGATATTTCATGAACTCATCTTCATTTAATTCTCTTTCCTCGACATTTGCTCCAGTCCATTTACATTTATGGCATTCCCAATCTTTTCCTCCGCCTTGATCCGAATCACTTCCACTCAAAATAATTCCAACATCATCACTACCACATTCAGGACATTTACGAATCTTAAAAGTCTTCCCACTTTTCTTTTTCTTATCAACTCCTTTAACTTTGTTATACTCTGCCTCAGAATCATAACCTTCTAAAATCCAAGAAGGCGTTGAGAGTTTTGATTTTTTTGCCATTACAAATCTCCTCCTGAGTTTAATTTAAACATTTTTTTTTCAACCAGTTCGCAGATAATATGATAAGCTAAAACATGACACTCTTGAATACGAGGAGTATCCTCAGAAGAAGAATTAATATTCAAATCGCTAATCTCTTTTAATTTTCCCCCTTGTTTTCCAGTCAATGAAATATTAAATGTTTCAATTTCTTTTCCTTTTTCAAATGCTTTAGTAACATTTTCAGAATTTCCAGAAGTTGAAATTCCTAACAAAACATCTCCTGATTTTGCTAAAGCTTCAACTTGTCTAGAAAAAACAGAATCATACTCATAATCATTTGTCCACGCTGTTAAAACCGATGTGTCTGTTGTCAAAGCAATTGCAGGCAAACCTTTTCTTTCAAGTTTAAATCGTCCAACAATTTCTCCGGCAATATGCTGAGCATCTGCAGCACTCCCACCATTCCCAAAAATCAAAATCTTATTTCCCTTTTCAAAACACTCAACAATTTTCTCAACAACTTTTTCTATATTCTCTGCTTCGCTAACAAAATCCTGTTTTGCTTTCATACTTTCTTGCATCATTAATTTAATTTCGTCTATCATTAAACATCCAACTCCGCATCTTTTGCATTCTCTGCAATAAAATCTTTTCTTCCTTGAACATCGTCGCCCATCAACATTGAAAAAACTCTATCTGCTTCAACACTATCTTCTATAAATATTTTTTTAATTTTACGGGTCTTAGGATTCATTGTTGTTTCCCACAACTGAATTGAAGACATTTCTCCTAAACCTTTAAACCGAGTAATATTTCCTGTTCCAGTCCCTAACTTTTCTAAGATCTTTTTTAACTCTCCATCAGAATAAACATAATAATCTTTTCTTTTTCTGACTCTATATAAGGGAGGCAATGCAACAAAAACATGGCCGTTCTCAATCAATTCTGGCATAAACCTAAAAAAGAAAGTCAAGAGAAGAGTTTTAATATGTTCTCCGTCGACATCTGCATCAGTCATAATTATGATTTTTTTGTATCTTAATTTTTCTAAATCAAATTGTTCGCCGACACCAGTACCAATCGCAGTAATCAAATTAGTAATCTCTTCTGAAGACAAAGCACGGGCAGGGCTCGATTTTTCAACATTCAAAATCTTACCTCTCAAAGGCAAAATAGCTTGAATATCTTTACTACGCGCTTGTTTAGCTGAACCTCCTGCACTATCTCCTTCTACAATATAAAGTTCAGTGTCATCTGATTTTTTATTAGAGCAATCCGCAAGTTTTCCAGGTAAACCTCCAAGGGAGAAAGCATTTTTTCTACGAACTAAATCTTTTGCTTTTTTCGCAGCGAGTCTTGCCTTGGCAGAATCCAAAGCCTTTGAACTAATTTTTTTCGCAACAGTCGGGTTCTCCTCAAAAAATTCAGATAAAGCAGAAGTGACAATTGAATCAACAAATCCTTTAACCTCCGAATTTCCCAATTTTGTTTTTGTCTGCCCTTCAAACTGTGGCTCTGCAATTTTAATGCTAATTATCGCAGTAATTCCTTCTCGGACATCATTCCCTTGAAGATTCGCTTCACCCTTCAATAATCCTTTTTTCTTGGCATAATCATTAATCACCCTCGTCAAAGCAGTCTTAAAACCAGAAACATGTGTCCCGCCTTCAACTGTATTAATAGTATTTACAAAACCAAAAATATTTTCCTGATAACCGGAATTATATTGGAACGCAATATCCACCACAGTATTTCCGCTCTCTCTCTTAAAATAAATGGGTTTAGAATGCAAAACATCTTTTGATTTATTTAACCATTTCACAAACTCCATCAAACCGCCCGCAGCAAAAAATTCTTCTTTCTTATTTTTATTCTCATCATGAAGTTTAATTTTTAATCCAGCATTCAAAAAAGCTATTTCTCTAAATCGTGTTTCTAAAACTTTGTAATCAAAATTAATTGTAGAAAAGATTTGTTCGTCTGGCCAAAAAGTAATTCTTGTTCCTGTCTCGTTTTTACCACATTTTCCTATAACTTTTAATTTTGTTTTAGTATCTCCTCGAGAATATTCTTGACTATGAATTTTCCCTCCTCTTTTAATTTCAACGATTAATTTTTTTGATAAAGCATTTACACAACTTATTCCAACTCCGTGCAAACCTCCAGATATAGCATAAGATTTTTTATCGAATTTTCCTCCGGCGTGAAGTTTTGTCAAGGCCACTTCTACTGCAGGAATTTTATAAACCGCATGTAGATCGACAGGAATTCCTCGTCCATCATCTTCCACAGTTACAGATCCATCTTTATTTATGAACACTTTTATTTCATCGCAAAAACCTGCCAAAGCCTCATCAACAGAGTTGTCAACAGCCTCGTAAACTAAATGATGCAAACCCTCCTTGCCAGTAGAACCAATATACATTGCTGGACGCTTTCGAACACCCTCTAAACCTTCGAGTACTTTAATCGATTCTGCGCCGTATTTTTTTTCGCTCATTTTTGACAATCTCCATTACATAATAATTTATTTTATCGTCGAGGATAGAAAATCCCATAATTATTAATCTAATAAATTAAATTTAGTTTAAAAACCTTGCCCTCCAAAATCACCTATATTACGACGAGAAACGGGAATATTTGAAAATGAAGAGAAATTTTATCTAAATCTCGCCCAACTCAAATTTTATCTTTTGAACCTTAGAAAGTTTATCTGCAAGCCTTTCTTGTCGCTGTCCAATCTTTTTCTTTTTTTCTTTCAAAGAAGCTTCTCTTTCTAATAATCTTGCAATTCTCTCCTGCAATTTTCTCTCCATCTCACGAGAACTTCCCATACTTGCATCAAGATCATTAATTTGCGAATTCAGATTTCTTTTGCTTTTATTCAATGCAATAATTTCTTTATTAATATCTGTAACAGCTTCTCTTAACATTACAGAACCACTTTCACCTTTTTTCAATTTAACAGGTTTTGTTACAACCTTCTTCTTCACAATTTTTTTCGCCATCTTTTTTTTAACAGGTTTAATTTTTAAAATTTTCTTTTTAGGTTTCTTAACTACAACCTTCTTCTTTATTTTTTTTGACACAGATTTTTTAACGGACTTAACAGAAGAAAATCCCTCCTTAATTTCTTTAGAATTCCAACCATTTTTTGAAAGAAGCTTTTTTATTTCACTATCTTTAAAATTTTTCTTCCTTGCATCTTTCACAAACTTTACAAGTTTTTTATTCACCATCTTTATTATTTAAAGTTAAAATCATTTATAAAGATTCCTATAAATGTTTTTTCAATTTTTTATTTGCACTTTTAATTCTTTTTTTCCCTTTACCATAAGATTTTTTCTTAATCAATCCACTTTTATAAGCCTCTCCTAAAATTCCCAACTTAACTTTTAATTCTGTATTAATCTTATGTGCTTCGCCAGTTTTAACTTTTTCTCGACGAGAACCTCCGGAAGTTTTTTCATTCTTACTACGACGAGTCCCAACCCGTTTTTTCAAATTTCTATATTCCGATTTTATTACTATAACAATAATAATTATTGTAATCAAAATTGCCAAAGCCATAAACATGTATTGTTGATAACCTTCCCAAAAAGGTTTCTGAACATTAACATAAAAAATATTTGAAGAAGTTCCAACAGTGTTTCCATATTTTGTTTGGGCAATAGCAACATACTCTCCTGAAACCAAATTATCTGGAAGAGTAATCGTCCTCGAAAAAGACGCCTGTGTTTCAACCGCAACAATTTCTTCTTTAGTGAAAACAATTTTTCCAGAAAGGTCTTTTATAAAATAAGTTATACTCACATCTACTTTTCCAACCTCTCCTAAATTAAACAAAGTTAATTGCAACAATAATTCTTCTCCAGGATAGAGTTCTTTATACTTTGAAGGAATATCCAATGAAATATCAAACAAAATTTTCTTTGATTCTACTTCTAAAATTACTGGAATTTTTTGAATTACTGATCCAGAACTAACACTTATCTCTCCCACATAAACACCGGGTTCTGTATTTCTAGTTGTATAAAAAGTCAAAAAAATTTCTTTATCTTCTGATTTTAATAAACTAAATTCCTTTTCAGAAACAACAATAAACCCTTCTAAATTAGAATCAACTTTAAAATCAAGTTTTTTTGAATCAGTATTTATAATTTTAAAAGATATCTTAAATGTTTCTCCAACTTTTGTAACAACTTTAACTAATTCCTTATCAACTTCAAATTTTGGAATTGAAACACCTCCACTGCCACCTCCCCCTCCACCAGTTGTTCCTCCTGCACTAGGAGGAACGACAGTTGCTGTGCAAACACTTGGAGTTCCAGAACAAGTATAACCGCTTTCAACAACACATAAAGAAGAGCAACCATCTCCACTTATAACTCCCCCGTCATCACATCCTTCTCCACCATCAATAGTCCCATCTCCACAAACAGCCCCCTCAACATTAAAAGAAATTGTTCCTTGAGCAGAAGATGCTTTAGTTGTTATAAAATTAATTTTTTCAGAATGCAAATTATTTAAAACAAAAGTCGCAAATGTTAAAACTAAAAAAATCCCAAAAAAAACATACACAAACAACCTCTTTTTTTTATCCATAAAAAATACAACCCAAAGATATTTTAAATATCTTTCTTAATCGTAATAATCACTTTTCCTGAATATTTTCCAAATTTTTCGTCCCCAGGAATCACTGCACTAAAAATTATTTTCTTAGTTTCCCTTGAATCTATAAAAACAACTTTTTCAAAACTCAAAAATTTCAGGACATTTCCTTCAATTTCAATCTTCAACTTAATTGGAAAACCATAATTATTTTCTAAAATTAAATTCCTCGTCGAACTTCCTCCAGGAGTTATTTTTCCAAAAGTCAGAGCACTTGAATTCACATCAAAACCAACCCTATCAGAAACTTCTAAACTTATTGGAATTTCTCTTCTTTCTAAAGAAAAGGAATTCATCTTTAAAACTATTAAAAAAATAACAACACTAAAAATTAAAATTAAAATTGATGCGGCTAATAATTTATTTTCTTTTTGCATTTTTTAATAAATATTTTTTAATAAAAAATAAAAATAACAAAACAGCCAAAACAATTCCCACAACAATAAGAATTATTTCCCAAGGCAATTTATTACTTCCTTCGACAAATTCCACTTCAACCATCTCACTTAAAGTTTTTCCAGAATCTTCCCCATAATATGTTAAAGTTATATTTGCTTTATATTTTCCTATTGTAAAATTACTTGTATCAAAAAATCCTTCAACAGTTTTTCTACTCCAAGGCAACAAATCTACAGGTGAAGTTTTAAACTTAAAAAATTCTCCAGTAGTATCTAAAAAAACCACCTCTGCATGAGCTCCATTTATCTTATTATTCCAACCACTCTCTATCTCCACTGCAAACCTATTAATTCCTCCAACAGGAATTTCACGAGTGTAATCAATTAGCTCTACAATTAAAGTTCCAATCCTAAACTCTTTTTCTGATTTAACAACCTCTCCATAATCAATTGTCGCTATAGCTTTATATTTACCAGAAGAATAATTTATAGTATCAAATTCTTTTTTCAATTCTATGGATTCCTTGCTTTTAAGATTCCTTGAATCAAAAGAAATAGTTTGTTTTTTTTCATCTCCAGAAAAAATATCTATAATCGGAGTAAAACTTAAATCTTCCTTTCCTTGATTCATTAATTTTAAATAAAAATTAATTGGTTCTCCAACATTTACATTATGGGTCTTAAAAACCATTTCCAAATATTTTCCAGGATAAGGCACAAAAATATTTATCGGAGCTTGAACAGCAACAACAGAACCAATAGCACTAACAACTTCTGTATCAACAACCTCCTTAACACCAATTAAAATTTCATGATCTCCGGGTTTAAAAATATTGTTAGGAAATTTCAAAATCACAATTAAACTATCACTTCCGACAATTTTTTCTCGATCAAAAAAAACATATTCTGAAAGATCTCCCTTAGCATAAGCTTCTAACTCCTGTTCAGGATTATCCGTTTCAATATTAAAAATAAATTCTTTTTCTACATTTGGTTCAAAATTAATTCTAATTCGAGAAGGAGAAATCCCTAAAGAAGCACTAGAAAGATTTACCAATAATAAAAACATTATCAAACAAAAAACTCTTTTATCACCCATAATAAATAAACAAAAAATATACTTTTATATGTTTCTAAAAATTAAGCAGACGCTGTTGCTGTTGCAGTGATCGTATCTGTTCTTGCTCCCTTAAGAGAATCAGACGGCACAGTGATATTTATATCTATAACTATCTGGTTATTATCTGCTTCATGACTAAAATTTCCACAAGCCCTTATATCTGTTAAGCTTGTTGTATTATAAACATCTTCCAAGGTAGTTTCATTATGACTACAACTATCAGTTTCATTATTTTGAATTTTCCAACTATATCCTGGACCTGTACCTCCAATAAATGAAGATGCATTTTTACCAGTTTTCAAATCAATACTAACATTTATATTTCCAATATTTTCTATAATAAGTCCTGTTGTAACTGTAGTCCAATTCCCCTTATCAACACTTCCTTCGGTATCAAGAGTAGCATTTGTCTCTCCTACATTAACTTTACCAGCCCCCCAATTAATTGCTGAATTTGAAAAATTAATACTAGTCGCTGTTTCAACAGTCAAATTTACGTCGCCAGTATCACTAACATATCCAGTAAATTTCGTTAAATTAAATGTTAAATTAAATAAAGCTAATGCCACAACAACAATCGCGATAATCAAAATAAAATTATCCTTTTGCATTTTCTATCTCCTCATTTTCTTCAACAATTAATTGGACATTTCCTTGATTAGAATTTCTCTGAGATTCTATTTTTTCAGAAGAAGAATATTCTGGATTCAAAGACAAAACAATAGTCGCAACTGCAAAAACTAATGCAAGTATCAACAAAATCACGCTCAATTTTTTTTTATTCATTTTCCTCTTAACAATCATCTTAACAAAATCTAATTTATAAATATATCTATCTTTTTCTCTTCATAATAAATTTCCTCAAAACAATAAACCAAAGTAAATTCAAAGTTCCTAAAACAATAACAGCAATAATCAAAATCATTTGCAAATTAGATTTCTTTAACTTTTCAATTAAAACCTCTCCACTCAGACCCATTACCAAAATCTCATCATTAGAAACCCTCACAGTCACATCTCTATCAAAACTTCCTTTATTATGTTTCAAAAATAATTTCCCGTCATAATTCCCTTTTTTAACTCCCACAGTATCCCAATAAGCAATCATATTTGTCTTTGATAAAGAATCAACCTCGTAAACTTGGGATTTTATATCTGCCATTGTCTGATCTTTTTCATTATAAACAATCAAATTCAAATAAGCATCTGTGATTTTCTCGCTCCATTTGTTTTCAACAAGAGCATTAAACTTTGCTATTCCTCCCAACTCAAAATCATTAACTTCAATTCTTTGTATCTCTAAAACATTTTTCCCTATTTTAAAATTCTTCTCTGCATCCACAAATTCTCCATCATAAGTAACACTAATATAAACACGATAATCGCCCGCGTTAATTTTTGTAGCACTCCATTTTGCAATCAACTCTATTCTTTGTCCACTTAAAATTTCTCTTTGTTCACTTTCAACAATTGCAACTTTCTCTCCAAACGAATCATAAACATCTATTGTTGCCTTTGCATTCCCTATATCCAAATCGCCTCGATTAACTGCCGCAATCAAAAATAAAACATTGCCATCTTCTTGCGCATTAATAATTTGCGGATCTAATTCTAAATATTTTCCTGGATAAGGGACATGAACATACAATTGACTTATAACCGCAAGCCGAGAACCAATAACCGTCCCTGCTGATTTCAAATCCTTCGGCATTTCAATCGCGACAATTTCCGCAGTGTGCAAACCAGGAGTTTCAATTTCCGACGGCAAATCAACACTATAACTAAAAGATTTAGTTTCTTCACTAGCAGAAAATTCTTCAAAAGCCTTGTTCAAAGAGATACTTTGATTCAAATCTCCTCTCACATCAAAAATAACTGCCATATCCTTATGCTCTGAATTAATCACTGAAAAAGCAATTTCTTGTTTAAGATTTGGCTCAAAATCAATAGTAGTTCGACCAGGAGTAATACCTAATGCAAAAACAAAATTAATTAAAAACAAAATACAAATTCCTAAAACAAAAAATTTCTTAATCATTTTGTCTCACCTCAAAACTAGATTGATTTGAAAATTCTCTTTCTTCATTTATTTCAATAATCATATTTCCTGTAATAATTCCTCCTGAACTTTCAACAACTCTTGCAGGAACATTCCCTTTATTCTTCAAAGTAGTCCCTTCATCAACATCCATACTAATTACTACTTCGCTATCAATAGAAAAATTTCCTGTTTCGCTTTCTCCAAAAAGCCCAACAGCTCTCCAATAATATTCGCCAGGCCCTAATTTCGTTGTTTTCTCATTAATCTTTTCAGGTGAACTAAACTCAGGATTATCGTCGATTAAAATCGCATAAGCATTAGTAAACTTAAAAAAAGTTAATTTATCTTCTTGATTGACTCCAATAATTTTTGGAGTTAGAAATAAAATCGCTCCAACTATAATTAAAAAAACCATTGCCTCAACTAGGAAGACTTTTGTTGCTCTTTTTATTTTATCTTTTTTATTTTTCATTATTCACCTAAAACCGAAGTAAAAGTTACTGTCGAAGATTTATTTCCAGGCCCTTCGTCAAGAGGGATAGTTACTAGTAAATCAATTTCTGCTGTATCAAGAGACTCTGAATTATTTAATTCGGCGATACACATTGTTGTTGCAAGAGGCGCATTTGTCCAAGTCGTTGTTGAAAAAATCCAATTAAAAGCTCCTGGCTCCGAGGAATTATCTATCTTAAACTGAAAATTTTCTGTAGGAGAAACATTTGTATCAAATAAAGAGGTTACATTTATACTTACATTAACATAAACATTCCCATCGTTCTGTAAAACAAATGAACCAACATCACCAGTACTTGTATTTTTAGAATCTGTATTATTCATATTTCCAAAATTAATACTTGCATTTACTAAACTAATTGTCAATAAAGATTGCACCTCAAATTTCCTCATAGAAGTCCAACTCCCATAACCAATTCCATCATTTGCTCTCACACTCCAATTATAATAAAAATTATTATCTTTCAAATATTGAAGTTCGCTAGCAATAGTATAACTATCTGTTCCATGACCTTCAATCAAACGATTATCCGAAGAACAACCAGGGCTACAAGTAATATTTATATCATAAGTCATTGAATCAGAATCAGCGTCGCTACCTGTCCAATCTAATAAAGGAGTCCTATCAAAAGTAATGTTACTATCTGCAGGATCATCAAGGGAAACTGTCGGCAAAGTATTCAAAATTTCTACTTCAGAGGAATTCGCCCATTCAGAATATTCTTCCCCATCATACAATCTCAGACCACAACTCCAATTCTGGGTTTTAGAAGTATTTCCTGATTCAAGAGTCGCATTAAAAATAGTTCCATTCGCATAATCATTGTCATAACTAATTGAAAAATTAAGAAGATCTTCTGTATACCATTCAACTGTAACATTCAACGAATTCCCAGAATCAGCGTCGCTAATTGTCGCTGTGCAATTTAAATCTTGACCTGTTTCATTACTCCCATCTAAAGAAAACAAAGTAGGAGAAGGTGTATCTGGTGCTGTCGTATCTGGTTCTTCACCAGCAACACTATAAGTTTCCAAAGTAATATTCTCTAAAAGAATTGGCGACCAAAAACTATTTGAATCAGTTATATATTCAAAACTTAAATTCAAACTTGTTGCACTATCTGAAATTGTAAATTCTGTTGGAGTTTGGTGCGTCATATTTTGTGGGTCTGTCCAACTTACTCCATCCCAGATTTTTAAACTTAAATTGCTTGAAGGTTGATTAGTCTCGTTTACTGTAACATTTACTCTATTGTAACCAGCGTCGATTGTTTTATTTATAGATTGTATTCCTAAATTATAAAACTTTTGTTTTTGAAAATTATACATATCTAAAACATTTGAAACAGACGATGATTTATTTAAAATCATAACTTCGTCAATAGTTCCTAAAAAATAATTATCTCCTCCTGCTCTTTGATATCTTCCAATTTCTATTTCATTACAAGCATGTAATGCTCCAGCAGCAAGAGTGGCCGATGTTTGAGGTTGTCCATCAACCCAAACAGTCGCATTAAAGACCTCATCAAAAGTTCCAATAACATGATGCCATTCTCCATCTGCAACATTCGTTGTTCCAGCAGCTTGTATTAATTGTGAATCTGTATGAAAAGGAATAAATCTTAAATAACCTGTTGTGGAATCTACTCTGAATTGAAAAGCACGACATTGTGTTGGAGTTAAACGCTCTGAAGAAATAACCATGGCATTATCTTTCTGGGTTGTTTTAATCCACGCCGACAAAGTTATTTCTGGTGGGACAGTAATTGTATTCGGAATATCTATCCAAGTCGAAGAACCATCAAACTCAAATGCATTTGTTCCATTAATTCCTCCTGAAACATTGTAAAAAGGATTCCCAGTTATTGTTGCTTCAATATTTGTATCAGACCAATCATATTCTATATTAGAAGTATTCATAACATCAAAAGGAAAATAAGCTAAGATACTTTCATTGAAAACTCTTGAATGGCAATATTCTCCTCCACCTTCACAAACCACATTATTATTAATTGGATTTTCTATTTTTCCAATTGAATATGTTGGGTCAATAATATGATCAAACACCAAAGAACCATTGATAATTTTCAGATCAAAAACATCTTGAGTTCCATTCAACGCAGTCAAATAGATTTTATTATATTCATCATTATCAATATTTTCAAACTCCGCAATCAAGTCAAGTCCTTCAAATTCGTAAACTAAAATTTTAGGAGTTCCGTTTACAACTCGAGCATAAATAGTAATGTCTTTTTCTGAAGTCAAATTTTCTTCAAAAGTCACACGAACATAATCTCCAGTAGGAATCACCTCACTCCAATTTCCATCCAGCTCTTTAACATCTTCATAAATATCTGAAATAAAATTTCTATCTGAATCTAAATGTTCTGCTTTTGAAATTTCAATCACTAATAAATAACTCTGATTAGACAAATGAGGAACAACCCATTCAACATAATCCACTAAAGAATTATTATTCGAATCGTAATTTGTCGTCTCTGTCCTCAACCAGGAACCATTCGTAACATGATAAAGTTTAATTGCATTTTCTGGAACCTCTTCAGATAAATTAGTATAAACTAAAACATTCTCGTAATGCAAATCAGAACTAATCGCAATCTCTTTTCCAGAAGAAATATCTTTTTCAAAAGAAACAGGTCCAGGAGTCTCATACTCAATTTCATATTCAGTTGCATTTTCATCTATAACTACTTCTTTAATATTCTCTGTTTCCTCTGTAGTTATTACACGACCAGTTATTTTCGCAAAAATATTTTTAAAAAAATCAAAAATATTTTTTTCTTTCTTTAAATCTACTTCCATTGAAACTTCACCAGAAATAACTTGGGCTGTTATAGAAACACGAGTTTGGTTTTCAAAAATTACCTCTTCCTCTGAAATATTTTTAACAACCTCTCCCGTATCAGAAACCAGCTCCTCTCTAAATTCTTCATCAAGAATTTTATAAACAGAAATATTCTCTGCAGATTTAGGAACCTCGACTCTTATCTCCCCAAGCTCATTTGTCTTAACATTCTTTTTCCATTTTACAAGTTTATTTATACTCGCTCCATATTGAGTCGTATTAATACTCAAATTTCCAACACTAACATTAGTGATTGTCTCATTAACCAAAGTAAAATTTGAAAAAGTGTTATTAATAAAAAATTCAGTTTCATTTAAAATCTCTTCTGTTTCTTCAACTAAAATATCTCTTGACGCTTCAACTAAAATATCTCCATAATAAACAATTTTAACATCTAAAACAGAATCCTCATACACTTTTAGTCCAAAATCACTTAAAGGAACTTCTATTTTTTTTGTCTTTTTCCCTAAAAACTCTTCACCATATCCCTTTTCTGTAACAGTATATTTTGTAGAAACAACAACCTTTTTTTTATCAACTTTTAATTTTAAATTATCGCTCTCTAATTTTTCTCCTTCCACATTAACACTTCCTGCAAAAAGCTTTGCTGTTTTCCCTTCTTCAAATTCATAAGTAAAAGAATTATCCTTACTAACAGAACCAAAAACAACAGACATATCGCTCACAACAGCACCCGTAATTGGAGCTGAACTATCTTCTTCTGATTCTTCCTCCTCTACTTCATCTTGTTCTTCCTCAACTTCTTCATTTTCATCTGTTTCTTCTTGTTCTTCTTCTGATTCTTCTAACTCCTCTTCAATCTCTTCGCTTTCTTCTGCCTCTATTTCATCTTCTTCTGATTCACTATTTTCAACATCCTCGCTTTCTAAACTTTCAACAGATTCATTATTTTCAGAAACACTTTCATTGGATTCAATCTCTTCCTCAACCTCTTCCTCTTGCTCTTTTTCTTCTTGTTCATTTGAATCTTCTTTGCCCCCTTCGATATCTTCACTTACTTCTTCATCCAAATCAGAAATTAATAAATCAAAATCAATCTCCGGGTAGGTTATTTTCTCTCCAATTAAACCATAACCTTCTCCAACTCCAGAAAGATTTTTTCCTTCTGCATAAAAAGAACCTTGAATTACACTTTCATCAATCAAACGAGAAATTTCATATTCCTTAGAAATATTTCCTAAAGAAATAACAACTCTCGAAGTTCTTGGAATCAACTCTCCAGATTTTATTTTGAAAATTAAATCGCCCTCTAAAATTTCTCCTTCTGAATATTTTGATTTAATATCTAAACCAACCTTACCTGTCAAACCAAAATTAATAAAAGAAAATCCAATTAGAAAAATAAACAAAACTAAAAACAAAAAAGGAAAAATATTCGTCCTTTTTTTTACACTACCAACTTTTTTTGGACTTCTTCCAAGAGATCTGGGCTTTCCAACATATTCAGAAATAACTTTTCCATTTTCTTTTCTACTAGAATAAGAATAAGGACCATAAAGTTTTCCGTTACGTTTTATATATCTTTTATACACCATCTTCCTCTTTTAGAATAAAAAATAAGAGTAGTGTAACTATTTAAAACTTATTGTCATACAAATTCGTCAAAGATTTCTTTCTTCTTCTCTTTTTCAACAACCTAACAATTGCAACAAGAATAATTAAACTAAGTAAACTCAAAACTCCAATAAAAGAATAAAAAACTTTTGAACTAATTAATCTTTCAAAAGTTTTTGGTTTCTCTAAAGTTGTTCCACAAACATGCGCGTCGATGCATTCTCGAACATTCATAAACATTTCAATTCTCCAATCATCACAAACCCAATTTTCTTTACACTCTTCACAATCTTCTTTTTCAGGGGGTTTGATTCCTTCAATATCACAACTTTCAACTTTTGTACAATTTCTTATTTTAGTTCCATCGTCGCAAATATTCCAACTAGTACATTCCCACGGAACACAAGTTGAAAGAGTTGTTGTATCGTCGCTAGGAGTTCCTCCACCTCCGCCGCCGCCACCGCCTCCTCCCCCGCCGCCACCATTTCCAGGATCTCCTCCTGCAACATA
>Ga0233437_1001519_pt1 | contig 42177 bp, 57 predicted proteins | sample SI_122_August201_FD_182714 | JGI IMG/M metagenome (GOLD analysis project Ga0233437, IMG submission 182714) | Seawater microbial communities from Saanich Inlet, British Columbia, Canada - SI_122_August2016_200_MG | ecosystem: Environmental > Aquatic > Marine > Inlet | place: Canada: British... | reverse complement strand
TTTGATATTCCATTTGTTGTGCCTCGCCTCTTATATTGCCGTGTATGGCAAATTTCGGGGCGTAGGTGTTATTGATTAAGTGTTATTGTTTTGTCGCTTAGGCGTCAGCCTTGAGCCTCTGGCGGGGTGTTTATTCCCCGCCTGAAGCGGTGGCGTGCCTTTGCTTGTTCACTGTCCCGTAGTAGTGCCAATTTGATTTGGTCGCACTCTTGGGGGCTATCTCCATTATAGCAGATGGGCTGAGATTGTCAAGTCTTTTTGACGGCTTGACGGCTTGCCTCTGGCAAGTCGTCGGCGGTCTAATGGTCGTCCGCTTGCGGGCGTTCCTTGTTTGTGTCTTTAGCGGGGGTATATTAAGCCATAATGTGCGGGTGTCGTCAAATCGCACACCTTATTTGTGTCTTATGTGGAGGTCGCATGACCTTAAGATGGTTGGAAAAGCTAAGTCGTCTTATGGATTGCGTCGACGGCTTGTTGATAGCAAAACTTTTTTGCCGTACACAGCAAACCCTCTATTTCTATTGGTCAAAACACCTGCTGTATACGGGTATACGGCTGTTATAGTATATTTAAGAATAGTAGATATTATATATAATAAAGTTATATAAGTTAGCGTTTTTGCCGTACACCCGTATACAGCAAGCACTTTGATGCGATGTTTATTGGTCAAAAGGTGTATACGGCAGAACTTTCCAGCTATCATCAAGCCGTCGACGCACTGGCTTTGTTGTGTTGTTGGTTTGAGGATAATCAGTGGATATTGTCAAGAAAACGGTATGTTATACTGATTGTTGGTGTATATTGTCAAGGAAACGGTAGGTTATACTGATTATGTTGGTAGGTGTCAACTTGTCGGCGAGTAGCCGACTCCTTATTGGTCGAGGCTTTAGCCTCGGCCGGCGAGCGAGCGACAGCGAGCGAGCGAAAATTTTTTGGCTAGATATATAGCATTGCGTCAGGACTGGGGCTCGTGTATAGCATTTAAAGGGCTTAGACGGCGTCTGGTGGCGTCTGGTGGCGTGCTGTATTAGTAGTTGTCAGTAGTTTAAACTTATCCCGTTGACAGTTTAAGCCGTTGCTGTTTTAAGCCGTCGCTAGTGTGTAGCACTTCGCTTAATCAATGTTAAGCGAAGTGCTATAAATATCCGCTAACATTAGCCAAAATCCCCACCGCTCAATATGTGGCGGGCTATATTAGATAATGTATAGCTGTTTTTGTCAATGCTGTTATAACATAACTTGACAAAAATGTCCAATCGTGCCATAACTGACCAACCCACCCTCCCCCGCCCCCTGTATTAATTATAGGCACCCTCAGAATTTACAATCCATTTTTCAGATTCCAAAGGTTGACGCTTATAAACTTGCCCTAAACACTGTCCTATGGTATAATTACTATATCCTAATATATTTAGCTTCCGATTTGGTTGGCTTTCTTTTGCCCCCGATACAATGAGTTTCTTCCATAGGCTCGTATCGGATGCCAAGTATATTAGAACCCCATGCCTAATAAAAAACTCATAAAACCCGAGACCCCATTAGACCTCGCCGTATCAGTACGGACAGACTACCTGTCCGGTCTTTCTATTACAAACATTTCCGAGAACTATAAAATCTCTCAAACCAAGGTTCAGCAAATCCTCCGCTCTGAAGACACATCAGCTAAACGCCTAGCCGAAGAAAACATTCAGCTAAAGTTCGACAAGCAAACCGATGCTATCCAAGAGCTTACCGATGCCGGTCTTACTTATCTCAAGGAAGCTATTACCCACGCCCAGAACTCCGAGAACCCTCATCTATTTATGGATAAGGTGTCTTCTGCTATTGAAAAGATGGACCGCATTGCTCGTCTTAATCTAAACCGTGCCACAGAAATAAAACAAACTAACACCACACATACAAGATTCGATGTCGCAGAAACTATCCGAGCCCTAGACACAAAAGAGAAGCAGGAAGAATTTCTTCGTGCTCAGCTGAATAGTCATATTCAAAACAATGCTGGAAATAAAACCTATACCCAACAGCCTGCAACAGCGGCTTCTTAAGAAACATCTTAAGGAACGAACTGATAATCAATTACTCACTGACCCTAACAATCCCCAGTCACAACTTACTCAACCTGTTACATATAATCTTTGCCGTAACTCATTTAAGTTCTTTGCCAATAATTATATATGGATTCAGAATCCACGTTCCGTAACCCCGGAAGGTAAGGATATTCCGTTTCTCCTTTGGGATTTTCAGGAACAAGCAGCCAACCATATCATCAAAGCCATAACCAAAGGTTATGACCTCCCGATTGAGAAATCTCGTGATATGGGTATGTCTTGGTTACTGATTGCTATTCTAGTATGGGGTTGGAATTTCCATGAATGGGAATGTCTTGTCGGTTCTCAGAAAGCTGAGAACGTAGATACCCGTGGAAATATTAAGTCACTGCTGGAAAAGGCGAGATACATCACAGAGAAGCTACCATCATTCTTATGTCCTCCACTCCAACGAGGTGTGCATGATAAGTCGATGATATTAGTACACCCGCAACACTCTGCATCTATAGCCGGAGAATCCAACAATACAAACTTTGGACGTTCTGACCGTCGTAAAGTAATTCTCTTTGATGAGTTTACATCTTGGGAGCAAACAGATAGAGCTGCATGGCAATCATGTAGTGCTACGACCAAGTGTCGTATACCACTATCCACTCCGAATACTAGAGGTGTGAACTGTTACTTCTATCAGATTGTTGAAGACCATAGGAAGAAAGAGAAACCATACCTACGCCTGCATTGGCCGTTACATCCTGTGTTCTCCGAAAAGATATATTATGACGACTTAGAGAAACCACGTTCCCCTTGGTATGATAGTGAGTGTAAGCGTGCTGCAACGATGGCAGAAGTTTATCAGGAGTTGGATATCGATTACGAAGCATCTATGGCTGGTAAGGTTTTTGGGGAGTTTGCCCTTGATGTACACGTACAGGAAGACCTTGAGTACGACCCCGCTCTCCCATTATATGTTGCCTGGGATTTTGGTCTTGACCAAACAGCACTCCTTTGGATTCAGCATGACCCACATAAACGCAAGCACTATATTATAGACGAGTATGTGAACGATGGTCGTGGAGAGGGAGATAACATCCTTCACTACATTGATGTTGTAGATTCTAAACCTTATAAGTCCGCTCTGCATTTCGGTGACCCACATTCCGGCGAGAACCGTTCCTTAACCTCTGGTCAAAGCAACGCAGACATCTTACGGAAGCACGGTATCAGATTCCGCTCCAAGCGTACGAAGATTGCAACCCGTGTTGCTGCTGGTAGGAATCTCCTTCCTCAAGTCCGCATTTCACCTGTCTGCTCGCTGGCTATTGATATGTTCTCTGCTTGGCAGATGCGTCGACCAAAGACAGGTATGAATACATCTGAGGTGCCGGAACATAGTATCCATTCGCATATCGGTGAAGCATATACATATTATGCCTTTAACTTCACCAAACGTTTTGAACAAATGAATAAAACTAAAAAGAAATCATACGCACCATCAATATCAGGTGTCACATAATAAACTAATATAAAGATATGCCAGTAAAAAGAAGACGAGTAATAAAAAAAAGGAGGCCTACTCTACAATCAAGACCAAAGAGGAAACCTACCTTACAATCCAGGCCAAAGATAACTAGAAAGACTAAACCAGTTGGTAAAAAAAGGAAACCGGTTTACAAAAAAGCAAAACCAAAAACAACTAAGAAGAAATACACTAGCAAGGATTACAATCCATTTGCTTTGGATGTTACAGATAATCCAGAGAACACTGCTTTGTTTGAGCACAGCATGAAACAGTTCAAAAAAGGTGTAAAAGCTATTGGTCAAAAACGCAGAGCTAAAAAACAGACTCGTAAGAATATCAAGTCTATGGCAAAGACTTCTTTTAAAGCAGAATTAAAGAAGACCAAAACACTCCCTATTGAACAAAGAGGTTATAATAATGCCTTTAATAGGGCGGAGAGAGCTTACAGGAAAACAAAAAAAGGTCTCAAAAAACAAATCCCACGTAAATATAGATAATAATTTAAAAATATGCCAGATAAAATAAACGACGAATTGAAGCGGGTTCCGTTTAACGATAGCCCTGGAAAGGACCAAAGATATAGTGAATACTATAGTTTGTTTCAGGACTACAAAGACCATAAACTGCAATCAGTTCGTTCCTTTAACAAAAACGGCATCAATCGTAATATCCTAAACTATGTTCAGGATAGCGTTGATAGAATGAATGAGTATCATTTGAAGCCGGCTCACAAAGAGGATTGGCAGAACAATGTCTTTGACCCAATAACCCGTGATAAATTGATTGCGATACTTTCTAAGTTAGCCTCTGCTAGAATGAAGCCGGAGCTTATAATGAAACCGTTTTCGATTTTCTCTACAGATGATATAGCGGCCAGACGTAATGTTTATACCGACTTGTTGGAATCTGCCAACTATCACAATAGTGATGGCAACCAATTGATATGGGAATTATTTACAGTGCTGTCGGAAGGTACAGTAATTGGTTATGAGTCGTGGATGAAAGGGACACGAAAGGTAGATTATGTCAAGGAGTTTGACCCAGACACTGGTGCTAAGAAAACTGAAAGCATGACTATTGATGATTGGGATGATGTCTATGGTGAGATAGTACCGATTGATGAGTTCTATCCTGAGACGATGTGGATGTCAGCACGTGATTTCGGTATTAAGATGAAGAAGTGTTTCCGTGCTAGAGAGATGACCCTCGATGGATTCATGGCAGAGTTTGGTGCATATCCACAAGCTAAGACTGTATATGCCGCAAATTCTTATATGGATGCTGATGGTAAATTGCCGTGGGGTATATCCTCTGATATCGACCAATCTAATGTTTTGGTTCTTTATTGGTACGATGAGACCAGAGATAAACACGGTATATGGGCAAATGGTACAGAACTTTATTGGGGATGTTTCCCTTGGAATCATAAGAAGTTACCGTTCTGGTTAGGTATTGGGGAACCAATTCATCACCAGTTGTTGTGGGGTAAATCACTCCCAGATAAGTTGATGGGTATGCAAGATATTGATAACGCAGTTTTCAATGCTATGCTCGACCAACTATATCTAGCTTTGAACTCTCCAACATTTATTGATGGTGTAGCAAACCTTGAAGAAGGATATTTAGAGCCTGGACGTATATATGAAATCGACGCTGGTGCTAAAGTTCAGCAAGCTAATGTCGGTAATGTTGATTCAGCTTCTTTTCCAATGTTGAACCTTATCCGTAGAAGTATGGAGACTTCATCATTGTCTGACCAAGCTCAAGGAGTTCCTACAGGGGGGCGGAAAACTAAGTTTGAGGTTCAGTCTTTGCAGGAAGGTGCTATGAATATTGCGGCACTGACACTGCAGTTGATGGAAGACTATATGACTCGCAAGTATCGTTTGAGAATGTATAACATCTTGCAGTATTATTCTATGCCGTCTCGTAAAAAGTCAGGTAAGAAACAATTCAAATATATTGAAATTGAAAATGCTAAGTTGACTAATAATAAAATTGGTACGAAGAAGATTCAGATTGTTGGTGGTCCGAGTGAAGTTGTTCCTGGTGAACAGCTACAGTCTCCACAATTTTTAGGAGCTGACCAAGCTGCTCTACCGCCAGAAGAACAAAAAGTGGAAGCAATTGTTTTAGACCGTGACTATCTAATGCACAGGGAATTTGATTTGGATGTTAGAATGATACCTAATGCCTCAGTCAAGGATTCAGAGATTGACCGTAAGAATAAGAACATTCAGTATTTTCAACTTACACGTCAAGACCCATTATTCAATCCTGTTGATGGTGCTAAGGATTTGGCTGAAGCGTTTGATAAACCAGAGTCTGTGGTTGTGGAACCGCAACAACAAGGTCCTAGTCCACAAGAAGTGACTAACCAAGGAGTTGGTCCACGTAACCCAGAGTTCGCACCTCCGGCACCTTCAACGGAAAAATCATTAGAACAATTCTAAAATGAAATTTATTAACCGTTTGTTATTGAGAGTATATTTAAAATCGCAAAGGGAAATTACACAGACATCTGAGCAGGAGCATTATGGACTATTTAAGTTTAAGACTCGTGAAGATGTCGTGAAGTTATTGAAAGTAACAATGACGCAACAGACTCTCAATCATTGGGAGGCCAGAGATGCAGCTGACCGTGCCATTGCTAAAGGTGCGGCAAATATTTGTAAGATATTACTGGACGCACATCGTATGGTGATGTTAATTGAAGAAGAAACTGATAGCGATACAAAGAAATTAGAAAAATGGCAAAGTTTTAAAAATAAGTTTAAGATACACTAGTCGGTAAGGGTAATCGACCAATAAAAAAACCAATATGACAGAACAAGAAAAAGGAACCGAAAAAGTAGTGGAGGAAACCACTGAACAGCCCGTTCCTGCTGTTGAAGATAAAAAACCTGAGAATCCTGAAGATACAGGAGAAGAAACAGTAACTATTCCTAAGAAGGAATTTGATACTAAATCTAAGAAGGCAGCCGACTTCGACGGCATGGTAGAAAAAAATCGTCTTAAGAAACTTGCAAGCAAAGACGCACCTCCGGCTACAAAGCCTGAAGGTTCTACCATAGACGAAGAAGCTCTGGTGCAGAAGGCTGAAGAAGCCGGTAAAGCTGCAGCTGATGCCCGTATCACAGAATTTAATAAGTCTACATACGAGGTTAATTTGGCAACTGCTTTTTCGCAGTTTACAAAGAAACATCCGTGGGCTAATACTGATGAGCGAATCGACCAGATAAGCAATAGCTTTAAACGAGGTAGTGCTTTGACTGTTGAAGAACTCTCAGAACAACTCGACAGAGCCGCATTGGAAAACTTTCCTTCAGAATATACTAAGTCCCTTGAGGATAAGGTGCGTTCGAAGGTCTTGGCAGAAGATTCAAATATCCAAGCTGGTGGTACAGGTGCTGGTACCGGTGTTCCCCCTAAAGGAGCTACTGGTGTCGACGTATCTAAAGCCACTCCCAAGGATATTAAATTGGCTGAGAAGTATTTCGGTGGCGATGTTGAACGTTATCTCAAAACCAAAGTGGCTAGAGATAATGCTTAATTAATTTAACAACCTTACTATTATGGCTTTTGTTTATAAAAAGAGTCTAAATCCTAATGGTGGTAGAGAAATTACTGACTTTCTACTAGCTGACTCATCAACATGGTCAGTCGGTGAAGCTGTCTCTTTATCTGGCGATGCCTTAACTGTAGCAGTATTTTCTGGAGCAGGCGGTTCAGTTTGTGGAGTAATTACAGGCTTTGTTAAAGCTGATGGTTCTCCTGTTACTGATAATGGTGCTAGCGGAGATTTTGTCGGTGACTATACTACTCCTGCAAGTAATACTGTAAGAGCATTGATTGATATTTCTCGTTCATCTCTTTACAGTGTAACTTTGGATGCCACAGCCGGAACCACAGCTGGTTCTGATATGCGTGGTTATTTCATTGACCATCTAGCAGGTGGACTTCAACTTGATGAATCTACAGCTCATACATCCACTTCATCATCATGGGTAATTTTTGACCAAGACCCAGACCCATCTGCACCGGACAACTCAGTCCTAGTTATGATTTATGAATCACCTTGGACACATTACGAATCTTAATAAACCTAACTTTTAAAATTATATGATTACAGGTAATTGGGGTGACTTCGTAGAAGGCGTGTCCGCACGTGTTCACGAAATCATCGACGAAACTCGGGAGTTAGGTCCATCTTTCATGGATGCAGGCATCTTTGAAAAAGTACAGTCTGATGGTTTGATTTATCGAACCGAAGGCGTTACTGGTCTTAACTACCTAGAGATTTTCGCAGAAGGCGATTCTGTCAAAGAAGATAAAACATATCATGCTTACAAGACAGAATATGTCATGAAACAATCTGGTAAAGTCGTTAGCATCACACAGATGTTAGCTAACACCAGAAGCTCTGAATTAGAAGCTAAATTGAGTGAAGTAAAACAAAATATGGTTGCTGCCAACCGCACATTGAACAAATGGGCATGGCAAGTATTCGTAGACGGTTTTGCTACATCTGATTCTAGTTCTAATTTTCCTACCGCTCGTTTGAGCGACGCTGTAGCTCTTTATTCTACAGCTCATCCATCACTTGTTGCTGGTGTTTCTAATCGGTCTAACAGATTGACTTCAGACCCAGTATTAAGTGAAACAAATCTGTACACAGCCCTTAAGATGGTGCGTGAACAGTTAAACGGTCGTGGCCTTCCTATTGCTTATGAAGGTAAATTTTTATTGATTGTTCCTCCAGCATTGGAGAAAACAGCAGTTGAAATTACTGATTCTCAATTGAGAAGTGGCACAGGTAATAATGATGTCAACTACTTTAACGGTGGTATGATTGATGTTATTACTTCTGTATATCTTGGCTCTGCTAACAGTGGTTCTGAAACCGCTTGGTATGTAGTTGCTAAAGATGCTCCTAACATGCCGTTTAAGTATGTCTCATTGATTGACCCAAAGATTGAACAAGAAGTTGACTTTGATACAAAGTCTATTCGTGTCTCAGTTGACATGGCTTGTGCCTTTGGATTCTCAAACTTTGAATATACAGCAGCATCAGATGGAACAGCTGATTAATTAACTTAAACTAAATACCACATGGAATTTATTAAAAAGAATTTTCATTTCATCTTGGTAGGTATTTTAGTTATTGCTGTCAGCGTTACCTTTTCTGTCAAAGCAGCTCAAGATAGCAAAGTCAATGATTTGATTGAGCTAGCTGGAGTTGTCACTGAAGTAAATGCTGATGTCTTACTAGCTGCTGCTAATGCTATGAATGACACTGTATTTGGTGGTACTACTAATTATGATTCACTTACTTTAAGTGGAGCATTGACTACAGCTACCATAACCTCAACAGGTGCTGCTACTTTAGCGAGTGGTAGTGTCACAGGTGCTTGGGCGGTTGGTGGTGAGCTTAACGGATTTCGTTCTGCTACTACTACTGATACAGTGGCTGTTACATTAACTGCTGCACAAAGTGGTGAAGTACAGTTGATTAAAGGTACTGGTGCTACTACTACCTTACCTGCTGTAACCAACACAGGTGCTATTTATGAAGTTCAAGTGTTAGCTGCTTTTGCAACTAATAATTGGGTTTTGGCTTCTGCTGAAGGTGATAATATTAATGGTACATTATTTGTAAACAGTGCTGTTGTTGCTTGTTCTGGTGAAGATAAAATTAACTTTATTGCCGATGGCGAAGAAATCGGTGATTTTGTTCAAGTTATATCTGATGGAACAAACTGGAATATCATACGAAGTAGAGGTGAAACTGCAGCTAAGATTACTTGCACAGACCCGAATTAGGATTAAATACCTACTCTATCCCTCACCCTGTGGGGGATAGGACTAGATAATTAATTAACAAAAACAATATGTTGTTTAAAAACGTTTCTAACGATGACATCGTAGAGTACAATTGTGGCTACGGTAATATCGTTACAGTAAAGAAAGGTAATGTAGTTGAAATTGCTAGCGAACGTGCAGCTAAAAATTTCTTGAGATTACTTACACCTTTGGTTGAAGTCACAGACGAGGAACCTACACCTGTGGCTAAACCAAAAGAAAAAAAGGTTGAAAAACCAAAGGACAAAAAAACATTAAAGAAAAAATAATATGAAAACTAGAAAAGGTATAATCGGTTTCATAATCGCTTTGTTACTTGGTGGTGGTGGTTACGCTGCGTATGATAATGCAGAGTTTGGTTCATCAAGAGCTGCCGACCTTGAACCGCTAACTTTAATAGGTGCTGCCGCAAGTATGGGTAGGATGCCAAATGTTTATGTTGAAGATTCAAGTACAACAACTGACTCAGCTTTAAATGGTGGTGGTTTAACAGTAAAGCAAGACATTACTTTAAATGGAGCTTATGCAGTTCGTGTATTTATGCAAGGTAAGGGCGGAACAGCTACTAGTACCTTGTATATTAAACCACAATTGAGTTATGATGGTTCAACATTTTTTGATACTAATACATCAACTATTGGTTATTTGAATAATAAAGGATTAGTATTAATTGACCCCTTTGCAGCTGGCACCTCTACTCCCGCTACTTTACTAACTATAGTTGATGCTATAGATTTTGGGGTTAATACCACAACAAAAAGTAGGATGTATTTTACAGATGGTGCTAAATATTTACGTTTAGTAATGTATGGTGAAGATATTTCAACAGACCCGAGTGACTATGTACAGGCTTATATTCAAGCCATAGCTATTAATTAAAAAAATATGTGGTTAAAAAACAATTCCACTAAAGAGTGGAAGGATTATAACTGTGGCGATGGTGTCATAGTTACAATTAAAGCTAAATCAACTTTTGAAGTTGATGATAAATCAGGCGAACTTTTGTTGAAAAACCTCGGCCACGAGAAGTGGCTGACTGTGACTGATGTGGGGGAGACCAAAAAAGATTACGAAAAACCAAAGGTATATAATATGCCCATTGAAGAAGAAAAAATAGTTGGTACCGATGTCAGCAAAGAAGAAGAACCTAAAAAGAAAAAATAATGATAGTAGCACATCCAGAAAAATATCAAATTACTGCAGCTTCTGGTACGATAGCCCAAACTATAAACAGTGGGGGTGGTAACATCTGTTATGAGATTTTTGTTGAGGCAACAACATCCTCAACGACTTTCGATGTTACCCTCACAGATAAGTTTGGGCTTGTTGTTTATGAGAGGTTTGATATCACAGGAAAGTTAAGCGAGATGTTACAAAAAATAGCCTATGGTAATTGGACATTGACAATATCTAGTGCTTCAGTTGATGAAGCCTTTGATGTCTTATTAGTATTTAGAGAAACATAATATGTTTAAAAGTTTGATAAAATTTAGAAAAAAGTTTGTTCTACCTTTCAAATGGACACGACAAATCAATCACGAGATTGATAAATTTACGTTTCCTGAAAAACGTACTATCTATATGAAGATGCAGGAAATCAAAGATGATATTTTAGCAGCTGAACGCAAAGAAAACGAAAACGACCTTGCTATTGCAGAAGGTAGATTAAAATTACTTAATTGGTTTATAGGAAAATAATGGCAGCACCTAGTTTAAAAAATATAGATAAGAAAGCAGTTTTCATCTGGGACGATACCAATAAGCGTTGGGTTGCCTGGGACGGTGAAGTCGATGTAGATTTACCCGGTATGGACATACCTGACCATGATTACATAGCTATTACTTATGTAGCGGCTGGTGATGGTGCAGGTGAAATTGAAACTGTTGTTTATAAAGACGGAGGAGCGGGTGGTACACTAGTCGCTACTTTGACTTTAGCTTACAACGCTGATGATAAATTAAGTACAGTAACTAAGACATAATGGAATATAAATTCAATCCATTTACAGGTAACTTTGACGATGTAGGTCTATCAAATCCGGTAGAGTTTATTGATTTTAAGACAGACGCTACACCAGACCATGCAGAAGGCAGAATGCATTGGGATGATGATTCTGGTGGTCTTGAAGTAGATTTAAAAGGTGGTAATGTAAAACTTCAGGTTGGTCAAGAATTTGTAATAAGAGTTAAGGCTGATGAAAATATAGCAGACGGAGATGTAGTTTATGTTACTGGAGCTGATGGAACAAATGTTACTATTGCTAAAGCACAAGCTAATGCTGCTTCTAATTTTAGAGCTATTGGTATGGCTACAGAAGCTATATCAAGTGGACAACTTGGATATATAAATACTGCTGGGATAGTTAGAGGTTTAGATACAAGTTCATTTTCTGATGGTGATACTTTATATTTAAGCGGAACAACTGCTGGTGCAGTACAAAATACATTACCAGATTCAGACACTTATTATATTGTGGTAGTTGGACACGTTCAAAGAGACAATAATGGTGAGGGTGAAATATATATTAATATGGTTCACTTTCCAGATAAAAGTCATATATATAAAGCTAATGAGGCATGGGTAGACAGAGCTTTAGTCAACGGTACTTTTAGAGAGAGCTTTAATTGTCTACTTACTTCTAATGGAACAACAGTCACAGCAACACTAACCAATGCAGTAAGTGGAGACCTTACTTGTCAATTTTCTAGTGGCAATACAGTTATTACAATGCCTTATGCAACATCTGGGACAAGTACACCAGATGGTATAGATGATGGAACAGATAGCGTACCAAAGAGTAATTATGTTTATATACTACAATCTGATACTTCAAAGCTACAAGTATCTACTACAGGATGGCCTGCGACAGAGCATATTAAAGTATCTTATTTCCTAGTACCTAGTGCTACTTATGTACAGAGTGATGGTGTTTATATTAACCAGAATTGGAATGACCATTTAGTTGGTACTGATAACATGGGCCATCTTGCTCACATAGCCGAAAGGTCAAGACGAGATGGAGCTTATTACTTTTCAGGAGTAGGTCCAGATGGAGATGGTGGTACATATTTATATGATGCAGGTGGTGGAGTGTATCATTTCAAAGCAACTGCTGGTGTTATTTTCCAAATGCACAAACATAATTACGCTGCCAAAGATACTGTTACAGACGATATTCATGTTGTAAATCAACACGCAGATAATGGTGGTCCTTATGATGATATAAATGACCTAGCTAGTATTATAGATGATGCACAAAGTGCAACTCTTAATAACAAATATTACAATCTAGTATTTTGGGGTGTAGCAAATAAGGGTGGAGAATATGCACCAGTTATGTGTAATTTACCAAACGGTTCATATAATAACCTTGCAGATGCTCAAGGAGACGTAGATGGTTATGATGTTCTGACAATGCCAAGAGAGTTTAATCTTGAAAGTTCTACAGGATTTCTTATTTGTAGAATGACATTAAGACAATCTAGTGGTACTTGGGTTCATCATTCTACTGTAGATTTACGAGGACAGACACCTGCTACAGCTACTGGTGGAGCAAGTGGAACAACAACAGAATTTTCAGATAACCAGTTTAAAATATTTGATGCTGACCAAGTAGATAGAATTATAGACTTTGATGCAGGTTCAATTACTGCTGCAAACACAAGAACAATTACAATGGCAGATGTTGATGTTGACCTTGGGTTAATGATAAATAAAGATGGTACAACACCTCTTACTGCTAATTGGGATGTAGGTAACTTTGATTTAACAGCTAAAGGTTTAAATCTTTCTGAAGATATTATTATGACAGGTAGTCGTAATATTATTACAGATACTAAGATAACTTTAGTTGCTGCATCAAATTCTTTGAATTGGGATGGTTCTGATTTATATCCACAAGCATCAACACAAAAAGACTTAGGTGGTTCATCTTATCTTTGGAGAGACTTACATCTATCAAGAAATATAACAGACGGAACAAATACCTTAACTGTTGCTCACGCCAAAACAGCTTATGACCATTCACAACTATCATCTGGTAATCCTCATAGTGTTACACCTACTGAATTAAGTTTAGTTATAGGTACTGATGTATTAGCACAACAAACTATTGGAATAGCAGATAATAATCTTGTAGAGGTTGATGATGCTGATGCTGCTGATAATGATTATGCAAAATTCACAGCTAATGGTTTAGAAGGTAGAGAATATTCTGAAGTTAGAAGTGATTTGAATGTAGAAGATGGAGCAGATGTAACTGATACAGCAAATGTAACTTCTGCTGGAGCATTGATGGATTCAGAATGTACTAGTCTTGCAGATGTAAAGGCATTAGACCAATCAGTAGTTTCAGGAGCAACACCAACATTTGGAAATATAAAGGGAGAAACAAAACAATGGCAGATTAGTGTTATAGACCCAGCAACAGTTTATGGTCTTACACCACAAGTATTTATAGGCTGGGCATTAGCTGACCTTACAATAACAAAAATACAAGTTGAGATAGATACAACTGACGATATAAATGCTGACCTTAAATGGGCTGATGACTTTCAAGCATTAACTGGAGCAACAGTAATAGATATTATAGACACTACAAGTGGTAAGAAAACAATAACATCAGGATTTGATGATGCGACTATAGCTGCTGGTAAAGCTATCTATCTACAGTTTGATGCAACACCAAGTTCAACACCAAAACAATATCATTTAAGAATTGATTGGGACTTTGACTAATATGAAAATTATAATCAAGGCAGAAAATAAGAAAGAAGAAAAGGTATTAGGAGGTAAAGAAGTCGGATACGAAGGTGTGACTGATTTCTATTTAGATGTCAGATGGTTAGAGGGTAAGGTTCTTTTTAAAAGTGAATCAAGAAGTTATGGAGACTTGCTGTATCTGTTAGGTAGGATGTATGCAGCAGATTTTCAATTAAAGGAGGCATTCAAAAATGGCAGTTCCAAATAATGTAATATTGCTGTGGAATGGCACGAATGCTGAAGTTACTGCACTAACTAATTACAGTAGAGAAACTACTTTAGATGGGAAGTATATTCTTGGTGCAGCATCTGGTGTAGAACCAAATGCTACTGGTGGACAGACAACTCACGACCACGCATCTCCTGCTCATAACCATACACAAGATAGTCATTTACATACTGTAACTGGTGCAGCAGATACAGAATCAGGTAAACCTGCTGGTGCTGGTACTGCAAAATTTTCCACAAAAGCACATACGCATAATCAAGTTAATTCAGCAACTGCAACTGCTACTAACCAAACAACTGTTCTTGATGTAAACACTACTGCTAATGACTTAACTGGTAGAAAAGTAATATTTATAAAATCAAATGGTACAGATGATGTACCAGATGACGGAGTAGCGTTCTTTGATAACGCAACACTACCAGCTAGTTGGACAAAGATACTTGATAATAAATGGTTAGTAGGTGCAGGTGCAGCAGCCGATGCTTCAGACAATTCACCTGCTAATCCTTTGGAAGCCCACAACCATACAACAGTAGCCCATACTCATACTCAAGATGCTCACGGTCACACTTCAACTGCATCTGGTACATCAGTAGGTTCTGCATTAGGAACTGGTACTGGTGATTATTCAAATCCTAAAGGTCATACTCATTTGGTAAACCTAAATGCAGCAACAGCTGTAAATCAAGATGCTACAGTAACACTAGATGGTACAGAAGATGGCAGACCACCATATAAAAGGATATTCACAATACAAAATGAGACAGGTGGAGATGATTTACCAGATGGTATTATAGGATTATGGCTAGGAGCTAAAGCAGATATACCTACAAACTGGGCAGAATATACTGCTATGCAAGAGAAGTTCTTGGAAGTAACTACAGTAGATGGAGAGCTTGGAGATACTGGTGGAACAGACCAACACGACCATACAGCTAACACTCATACTCATACACAAACAGCTCACGACCATCCTACATCAATGCAAGCTGCACCAACAATGGACACAGTAAGGAGAGGATTCTCTTTTCCATTATCTTGGTGGCTACATACTCACGTTTGGACAATCGGAACAACTGCCGCTGTAAATCAATCAACAGTAGCAACAATAAGTAATAACACAACAAAACATAACTACCCAGAATACAGAACAGTAGCTTATATCAAGTACACAGAACCTGCTGCATCTGGACAAGTAATAGGAGTAGTAATCACATAAATACAATAATTAATAACATAGTTTATGAGCCCACAAGAACGAATATTATCAGCCAAAATGGATGGCCTGAAAGAACTTATAGAAGAAAAGTTTAAAACCAACGATAAGGTGCATACAGAAATGAAAACACACATGAAAGAAACTAATGGTAGTGTTAAAGAACTGAAAATCAAGTGGGCTTTTGCATCAGGAGCTATTGCAGTTGTTGTTATAGTTTTAGTACCAGTATTTGTAGATTATTTAAAAAATCATTTATAGTTCATTACAATATAAGGAGGTGAACATTGAAACTGAAACTTGTTGAAGTCGAATGGCAGGACATTTCCAGCGATGCTGGTTGGACTAGCCACGATGAGCTTGATAAAAAGCTCGAGACAGAAGAACAAACTGTTTATCTTTCATCTGGCTGGCTTTACAAGAAGACCAGGACACATCTTTGGCTTTTGCCATCAATCTCTGTCAAAGCAGACAAAGTACTTGATAGCTCAAGTTATGAGATAATTCCTCTTGGTGCGATTGTAAAAATCAGGCGACTGATAGGAGGTAAACATGACAAGGTATGAGTTCATTTGCTACCAGTTAGATTTCATTCCGGTGGCTGTGGTCTATGACCGTAAGCTCAAAATCATCAGACGTTTTCCTCGTTTCATTTGGGACAAGGAGGTCGGAGGTGAAGATAACACCTAGGTACATGTTGTATCGAGTGACGGAATTTTATCACTTGGTTTATGATAGGAAGACAGAGACTCTGATTCCTATGACTGAGTTCGCTTGGAACACAAAGAAAGGTGTATACATTGATACCAGGGAGGTAAACAATGAAAACGACCCGATGCCCAAGGTGCAGGAGGACGGTGAATAGACTTTATATGACACCAATTCTGCCCGAGAGGTACTGGAAAGAGCCACACAACGCTATGATGCTTTGTGCCTGCTGTAAGCAGGATTGGTTCAGACTATCAAACAGCCTGACCAAGAAGCGTAGGCGATTCTACTACACTTTGTTCCTGAGATGGTACAAGGAGAGTAAAAATGGCTCGTAAGAAGCAATGTCCTTGTTGCCACAAGAACCGCAACATGACAAAACACCACGTCTTTCCACGCAGGTTCTTCAAAGATTTTGAAGGCATGATTCCATGTATCTACATTTGTAGAGCATGTCACCAGAAATTGGAAACCTTGATTCCCTTACACAATAAACAAAGTGAGTGGGAATACCTTAAGATGCTATTCCATTTTCTACACAGGGAGGGAATCCTTGAAAAAAACTCTCGTTGGAAACGAAAGAGTTGGTAAGCTGATTCGTTTGAATCAGAAAGTGCTGACTCCTGGCAAGAAAGAGTACGCATCAATCGTTTTCTGGGGTGATGTCCATTACGGTCATCCTCAGTGTGACATTGAACGTGCTACTGGAATGCTAGACTACTGTCTTAAACACCATATCTACGTTGTAGCTATGGGAGACCTCATCGAATGTGGACTTCGTGATTCAGTCGGAGATTCCGTATACAACCAGAAACTCAATCCGCAAGGACAGATGGAGTTCATGATTGAACTCTTGAAACCTCTAGCAGAAGCTGGACTGTTGCTCGGAATCCACGAAGGAAACCACGAAAACCGCATTACAAAGAACACTGGTGTGAACATCACCAAAATCATGTGTAAGATGCTTGACGTTCCTTACCTGGGCTATGCCATTTGGCATCTCATCCGAGTAGGGAAACAGAACTACACCATGTACACGACTCATGGTTCAAGTGGTTCACGCTTTAAGCATACTAAGCTGAAAGCGGTGATGGATATTGCAATGTTCTTTGAAGCAGACGTTGTGGCCATGGGTCATGTTCACTCAAGGGCTATCGAGCCCATGCACAGGCAGAGAGTCAATCTCAGGAACAGGACTGTCGAAGACAGACGCATCCTAGTGGTGCTATCAGGTGCATACCTGACCTACGACAAATCCTACGCTCAAATGAAGGGCTATCCACCTGCCAGTCTCGGTAGTTCCAAAATTCAGCTTCGTGCTGATAGGTGGTCGGTACACGCTAGCGTGTAACACCACATTGGGGAGTAAAGCTAAACAGCGATTTAGACTCCCCATTTCTAAAATTATTGTACATTATATATTAGGGGTAATCGCTTGCCCACGCCAACAATAACAGAAGCGATGAGGTCATTTGGACTACACCCACGCTAGCCTACCCCATTAGGTAATGGGCAAGCTGGTAACTGTTGGCACTTATTTTTAAAAACAAGCGTATGAAAATACAAGCACCTACATTTTGGCTATGGATAGCAACAGCTATCATAGTAACGGGATTAATAATTTATTTCGAATATTAGTATGAATTTAATTTATGCAATAATCAGACTTTTCAAACAGAAGAAAGGTCACGGTTTCAAAGGAGTCAAGATTGATTACGACCACGACTTTATGTTTGGCGATGGTCAACTAGAGGAACGCTTTGGTGCCGCTAAACAAGTTATTAAAGAAAACGGTCAGTGGGACCCCTATCTACCAGAGGCCGAATACCAAAAGTTTGACTGGGGCGATACTATGCACTGTACCGTATATGGTACAGAGAATTGTGAGCAAACCTTAATGAAAGCTAAATATGGTGAGTCTCAAGAATATTCCGAACGTTTTCTTGGAGTACAAGCTGGCATTACTCAAGGTGGTGGTTCACCACACAAAGTAGCTGAGGCTTGGCGTAGGGACGGTAATCTTGAATATAGTTTACTTCCTTTTGAAGATGCTAATTCTTGGGAGGAGTTTAATTCACCAAACCCAATGACACCGGAACTATTAAATAGTGCGGCTAGATGGTCTTCTGAATGGGAATTTGGTCACGATTGGATTACTCCAGGTATTATGGGTGGTATGGCAGGTGCTATAAAACACGCCTTAAAGTATTCACCAGTAGGTGTCGGAGTGTATGCTTGGGCATCACAAGACGGCTATTATGTCAAACCTTCTTGGGCAAGAGATAATCACTGGGTAATGTGTTACGGATATGTTGATGGTGAATATTGGAAAGTTTATGACCATTATGACCAAGTACATAAAAAGATTGCTTGGGATTATCCTTGGGCTTTTGCTAAACGATATACTTTAGAAAAGAAAAATCAAGAACAAGAAGATAAGGGTTACGACCTATTTAAAAGACTAGAAGGTATGCACATTCACAGAGCACACGCAAAAGGTGAGATTTATTATGTTGGTCCTGAAGAAGTAGTTTTTGAAGGTTGGTGGTCAAATAGTCCTTGGTTAAAAGGTGGTATCAACGAATGGCTTAGAGAACAAGAACAAAAGGGAAACTTTACTGGTATATCAGAACAAGATTTTGAAGATTTAACATCATATATAGAGTTAGCTGGTATTCCATTTAAAGACGATGGCTTATCAGCAGTTAATAAACTTAACGAAAAATAATATGTCACAGGTAAAAAATTCATTTGATAACGCAACATTACTGAAGATTGGTAAAGGAGCTATCATTGCAGCTACAGGTGCTGCCGCTCTTTATATTCTTTCCTGGGTTTCCACAATTGATTTTGGTTCAACTTGGACTCCACTAATAGCTATGTTAGTACCTATTTTTGTGAACGCTATTAAGGAGTGGAAAAAAGGAGCATAGATGTTCGGAAAACTACTATGTTTTCTAGGTTTTCATAAATGGTCATACGAAGTTAGGCTTTTTGCTAACTTTCCAGAGCATGAAATTTGTGAAAGATGTGATAAAAAAATTGTCAAGAAGCCTTAAATATGGTATAATTACTACAGACGACCTAGATGAGAGGGTGAAAGCCCTTACATTTGGGCAAGTCCGTTACAAAGTCAAAAGTTAATATAAGGGTTCGATACTAAACGGACGGAACCGACTTATATTCACGCTATACGACAAGGATTTGAGAGTCGTGACGTTAGCTATCTTTGATAGCTACCGTCCCATATTCTTAAATACTAAACCTATATTATGAGCACTTTTTTAACAGTATCTGAAATAGATACAGCTATCCAACAAAGGATGGCACAACAAGCCCCTGACGAAACTCAACGTCTGGCCGCCATAAATACCGCCATGCAGGATATTTATGCCAGATTCGACATTGACTCAAGTAAGCGGGACTTGGTTACTTATATGGTGTTTGACGGGCAACCATTGAAAATAAGTGATTTGGTTTCAGATTTTAAGAGACCATCAGATTTAAGATATCTGGCTCCTAACAAACAAACACAGGAGTTTAGTTATGTTGATGATGACTTGTTGACAGTACATATTGGCGAAGGTCGTAAGATAAATGAATACTCTACCAGTTATAATGACGGAAAACTTTATCTTAAAGGTAATACTTCAGACGACGTAACCGTAAAACATTTGCATTCTATGACAGGTCTCACAGTAGATGGTACTTGGGCAACCGATGCAACGAACGGAGATGCGACCAATGTGGCACTTGAAGAAGTTATCACACTCACACAAACTGCAAATATTAGCTTTGATGTTGATGTTTCACAGACAGCTAATAACACAGCTATTATTCAAAACAGCACAGTAACAGACATAGACCTAGATGACTATAAAAACCTAGGTCGTATTAGATTTTGGGTAAAAATTCCATCAGTTACTAACTTTACATCAGTAGAAATAAGATGGGGTTCATCATCTAGTGCTTACTGGAGCCTTACTGCTACTACTCAAGCTGATGGCAGTGCACTAGTTGCTGGTTGGAACTTTATTAATCTTAACTGGGAAGATGCTACAGAAACAGGCAGTGTTACAGAATCAGCTACTGACTATCTAGCAGTTGTTATGAATTACGCTGCCGGTTACACAGACCAGACAGGATTTAAAGTTGAAGCCTTAAAGATGTATCTACCAGAATCAGTGAAACTTGTTTACTGGACATATTTTGTTTCACACGATTCTTCAGATGCTTTCCAAGAAGAAGGCACCACAACAGGTGGTGACGTACTTTTATTACCAAAACGCTTTAAGAGTTTACTAACTTTTGGGGCATTGAAATATCTATATCCAATAGCTTTGGGCGATGATTCAGAAATACCACTTCGTAATGTAAGAAGTGACTACAACAACGCCTTGAAAGAACTAGATTTAGATATAGCAGAACGACCAAAGACTCCCGGTCGTAAGATGAAAATTAAAAAAATGTGGTAATGTCAAATCCATATCAAAATTTAACAGAACTCGGTGGTCTAATAACAGATAGACCAGCCGATAAAATACCAATTACTAGTGCTTCAGATATAGCCAACATGGATTTATCCCAACGAGGTTTAATACAAACTCGTGGGGGGTATGAGAAGTTCGCTGATGATACTACTGCTGTAGGAGTTTCTTTGCGTGGGTATTTGTTTATCAAAAACTTTGGAGATAACAAAAGAATAAAATTGCGTGTGATAGATAACCTTACAACCTCGGTGTTACAGTGGCACAACCCATCAAATCCCTCAACCGGAGATGGTAAATGGGAAGACCTAGTAACAGGTCTCACAACTGGGAAAGTGATGGGTTTCGCTACTGCCAATGGTAATGGTGGTTCGAATGTTAATCTAGTAGTCTTCTGTAATGGTGTGAACAACCTTTCTACTTGGAATGGTGCTACTGCTTTAGTTAGTTCAGTTACTAGCACAAGTATAACAGCTGATACCATAGCTTTTGTAGATAGTAATCCAGATACAATTACTGATTCAGGTAATGGTTTTGTTACCGCTGGTTTTGTAGCTGGAGATAAAATAGTTGTTAGTGGTACTTCAAATAATAATGGTACATATACAATAGATACAGTCGCAGCTGGTACAATTACACTAATAGCGAGTGATGCCTTGACAGCCGAAGGGGCTGGAACTGACTTTACAATTGTAGCCGGAACAATAGTTAAGACTGGTACAAGTACATTTATTCAGGAAGGATTTACTGCTTCTGGTAATATTATTATCGACGGAACAAGTTATGCTTATGATAGTAATAGTACAATAACAGATACTACTATAGCTTTTGTAAATTCAAATCCTGATACAATTACTGATTCGAACAATGGTTTTCTCACCGCCGGGTTTAAAGCCGGTGATGTAATTTATGCTTCTGGGTCAGCTGACAATACTGGTTATTTTACAATTGATACAGTTACTGCCGGTACTATTACATTAATCGCTAGTGATTCAGTTTCAACATTTACCGCTGGTAGTGCAATAACAATTACAAGCACACGTTTAATTGGTGTAACCCCAGACCCAACTACACAGAACCCAGATGCTAACTCTGGTATAGCCCAAAAAGCAGATACTACTACACATTCAGGACTCACTAAAGGAAATATCTTACTCACCACCCAACGTAAACTATGGATTGCTGGTGAGGTTGATTATGAAAACAGAGTCAACTATTCAGAGACAGGAGATGTCACAGACTTTTCATCTGGCTCAGGTCTTGATAGTTACGGCTCATTCACACTTCTTGACGCTCCGGGTGGTATAACCTTACTTGATGCTTTTGGTAAAGACGGTTTAATTATCCATAAAGAAAATGCTTTGGTTAAATATATTCGTGGTAATGATGGTACCAACGTTATAGAACAATTTGATACCCTATCACAGAACGCTGATGTGGGAGCCTCAAACCTTAAAGCAGGTGCAGGCCTTAACCAAATAGCATATTATATGACAAAGACCGAGGGTCTAAAGTCTTTACAGAAGGCCATACAAGATGACTCTTTAAACCTTGAGAGTATTACTGACGTTATAGCACCTACCATTGAAGACTATGACTTCTCATCTGCAGCTTCTGTTTATTTCCCACCTAAAAAGGTTTTACTCATTGCTTGTAAGTCATCATCTGATGTATCAGTCAATGACAAGGTTATTGCTTACTATATACGTAGGGGCGAGGGCGGCAGTTTTAGTGGGGACTTTTCAATCGATAATTTATTTGTCGCTGACTGGATTGTTGATGGTACTAAACTTTATTTTGTATCATCTATTGACCAAAATTCTTATAAGATGTATGGCCAAAATTCAGATAATGGTTCTGGTGTTAATCATTCTTGGACATCTAAAGAATTTACCTTTGGTGAACCAGCTCGTGGTAAAGAGTTTAATACCTTATATGTGGAAGGTTTTATCAAAGAAGCTACTAAAATTAAAGCCACAGTATTATATGGAAATTTAGGTAGTAAAGGAACCAAGTCAAAGGTTATAGAGTGGGACGCTGATTATGTATCAGATACTAAAGTAAAGGCTCTTGGTGACGATGTCTTAGGTTCAAACTCTATCGGTGCGTCATCTGCGGATATTCAAGATAGTTACGCATTTGAAGTACCAATTCATTTTGATGTAAATAAAGCAACAAGATATAAAATAAAATTTGAGACAGAATATGATTCAGAAACTACAGACGAAAGTTTCTGGGCTATAAGTAATCTGTCTACAAACCCAGGTTTAAAAACCGTTGATGGGAATACAATAATTAATAGTAATTCATAAAATTATGGCTGTTTTCAGACCAAGTGGAATATCAGTATTTATACGACAAGACCTCGTCGCTGGGTCTTCTCGTTCTGGTACTACACTAAACATTGACCCTATAATTACCAAAGCTGGTACTCGTGTAACGATGGCCCATATTGGTGATATAGGTTACGCAAAGATTGACCCCGGTAAATCTACCGAAGAAATCATATCATTTACTGGTATGACAGATAACACCACAACTTATCAGTTGACTGGTGTTACTTGGGGATATCAATTTCACGTAAACACAGGCGACGTAGATGCAAATAAAAAGAAACACACTTCAGGTGCTTCAATTATTATTACCAACGATGACCACTGGTTAAGTGTTCAATTCGTAAATGTAGATGACGCACAAACCATAGCTGGTATCAAAACATTTTCTGCACTCCCAGCTATTACTGCAGGTAATCCAGTAGCTGATAACGATGTAGCTCGTAAGGCCTATGTCGATTCTGTAGTTGCAGGTTCATTTCCAGCCGATAGACTAGTCGTTGCTGGTACTGGTGGAGCAACTATTGCAGATGGTGACTTAATTTATTTTGACACTACAGACGATGAGTGGAAGCTATGTGACGCAGATACAGCTGCGACCGTAGATAATGTTCTCTTGGGTATTGCACAAGGAGCAGGAACTGACGGTGCGGCAATATCAAATGGTGTCTTGCTTAAAGGTGTAGATGACGCTCAAGCTGGTATGACCATTGGTGATGTAATGTATGCTTCAAATACTGCGGGTGACATTGCGTCTTCTGCGGGGACTGAAGAAGTTGTAGTTGGTATCGCAAAGAGTGCTACTGAATTATATTTCTCACCAAGGTTCTCATTAATGTTAACCGGAGACCAACAAGATGCTTTAGCAGGTAATCTTGGTACACCAAGTTCAGCTGATTTATTAGTTACTCAAACTGGTTTACAAAAAGGGGCAGAAGTTTATGCCGCAGACGCAGAGGCCTCAGATACTTATGTGATAACCTTATCACCAGTACCAGCTAGTCTTTATACTGGTATGGTTATTAACTTCAAAGCCAACACAGCTAATACTGGTGCTGCTACATTAAATATTAATTCATTAGGAGCAAAAAATATCTTGAAACACAATGATAAAACATTAGAGACAGGAGATATTGAAGCAGGGCAAATTATTACGGTAGTTTATGATGGCACTAGTTTTCAAATGCAATCTCAAGTTGGTACAAATGGAATTGCACCTGGTAATTCATATTTATTACTTCCTACTAATGAGGATGCCTCAACAACTGTATCTTTTGCAGCTAACACAACAAAAGTTTCACCTATAACTATTCCTTATAAAATGACAATCACTAAAGTTTATTTCGAAGTAACTAGTGGCCATACAGCAGGAAGATATGTTGGTGTGGGGGTTTATAGTGCTGATGGTAATACTCGTCATATTGATACTGGTCCTCAAGATATAGTTTCTTCAGGGGTTAAAGTAGTGACATTAGGAGCATCAGTCACTTTGAATTCTGGTCCGTATCTTTTAGCAGTCACAGAAAGTAGTGGTAGTGTTATACTCAGGTCAGTGACACTTGGTACTACAGCACCGTTATTAAATGCTGGTGCTGATGTATATGGACTTGGAAATGTTGGTTCGGCCGGGCAGCTTCCTGCAACTTTAGGAACTATCACGGGGGAGACAACAGCTAGACCACAGGTAGTGCTTTCAACAGAATAATAAACAAATAACTAATAATATTATGCCAATTAACATTGAATACGAAAACTGGAGACAACAAGGTGACCCATTAGAAATGCCACCCGGTTGGACCCCTGATTCACCACACGCTGGTGATGCACCAACCCCTCCTACACCCCCTACGGGACCTCCACCGGAAGAACCACCAACCCCACTAGACCAAGCAGATGAAATGCTTGGTGGTTATTCGTCGTCACAAACACCTGAATCAATAGCAGAGAGAGCAAGACTTGCTCGTGAACGTATAGGACAACAAGCTGAATCTATATTTGGTCCACGTATAAATAGGGCTGCAGAGCTTGGTAGAAAACAAGTTGGTACAGCTGAAGGTGCTTCAGGACAACGTGCTGGCTTTAATCTATCAACAGCAGAAGCACAGTTTATACAATCTGTTCAAAGCGACGTGGATGCTAGGATAGATGAAATACAAGCCGCTAAAGCAGAATTTATAGCTTCTGGTAATTTTGCAGCTTCAGAGAGAGCTGATAAAGCACTAGCTGAACTTGAAGATAAGAAACAACAGTTTATGATGAACCGGGCTACTTTAGCTTTACAGATTGGTTCTGGGGAGCGTGAGCAACAAAGAATTGGTCTTGCTGAACGTGAACTCACCTTTAATCAAGGACAGGCTCTCAAAGAATTTGGCCTTAAAGAAGACCAGTTCGGTCTTATGCTTGATGAATTTGACTTCCGTAAAGAACAATTCGGTGATGAAAAAGCTATGCAGTGGGCACAGATTATGGGATTTGCTACTGATGATGAGGGAAATATAAGACCAACCTTACAAGCTCAACAACTTCAAGAGAATATTAGACATAATAAAGTTATTGAAGCTATTCAACTTGCTGAACAGGCTAGACTTGCTAGTGGTACTGAATCTTTGGCTATGGCAGATATGTCAGATTCTGACAAAGCCATTGTTAAAAATTATGCTACTATGTTTAATCAAGGGAGAATGGCTTGGGATGACATACCTGAAAAATATCGTGATGCTGTTACAGGATTTTCTCAACAATTTGACATTAATAGTGCAATTGCTGCAGGTAGAGCAGAAGGTAAAGACGATGAAGAAATTAGAGCTGATTTAATAGCAATAGGTTATCAAGAAGACCAAATTATTTCCGGACTCGGACAAGCTGGAATAGCTATTGATACTCAAGAAAACATAGATGTGCTTGGTGGTATTGATTTCGGTGTGGAGTGGTCTAATCCATTAGAGTGGGCTGGTAATGCTGCTAAGTGGTCTGGTACAAAATTAGGTGATGCTTTTACATTTCTTGGTAATTGGTCTGGTTTAACAAATTAAATTATGGGTTACGATGATGTAATATCAAGATTACGTTCTGGTAGAGGTAGTCTTGATGTCGATAACATACAAAGTATAGCTGGTAGAACATCAGCTTTGGGTTATAGAGGAGAATCAAGGTCGGCTTTAGAGCCACCTAAATTGCGTTTCCTTGAAAGAGTTGGTACATTATTCGAAACCTTTGAACCGGTCAACGCTTTTTATCAGGCTAAGTATAAAAAGAAAAACTTCTTTGCGACATACGGTAAAGATATACTGACTAACATTTACGAAGCTGCAACAGGCCGTCGTATTAGAAAAGAACGACGCAAATATACTAAAGACATACTAATCAAACTAGGTGCCAAAGACCGTAAAGGAAAAATCGACTGGGTAGATGTCGGTGGTCTTATGGGTGATATTTTGTTTGACCCAACAACTTATGTTACTGGTGGTCTACTAAAAAAAGGTGCTAGGATTGGTATGAAAGATTTAGGACCAAAGGCAACTAAGATGATAAAGAAGGGTATAAATCCTGACTTAGTCTTACGCCTAGCCAGAAAGAACCCAGATAAATATGCCAAAGGTATTGCCTTTATGGGTAAAGAATTTATTCCTAGAGGTGTAGCTAAAGCTCCATTTAAAAAAGTTGGTGGTGCGGTAGGTCAAATACCAATCGGTAGCTTTGATAAGTTAAGTGCTTTACGTAAGGTTTCGCAGACAGATTTGAATGAAGCGGCTATAAAATTGATTGATGGTGGTTCATCTGTTAAAGATGTGTTGAAATTAGCTAGAAAAAATCCAACAAAATATATTCGTGGCGGAGAATTTATACAGCCACGTAGAATAACTGATGCCTATGAAGGCGTTAGACGAGCTTTTAATCCCTTATATGATATCGAGAAAATGGGTATCAAGGGTAATGAAATGAAGAAGTTACTCTCACCGTACTACAAAGGTACTCGTATTGAGATTGATGACATGATGACCGAAGTCATGGATTGGGCTAAGAAGTCTAAAGATATTCCAGACGCTGGAAAGATATTGAATAAGGCTTTGCAGGGCAAGGGTATACCAACTGAGGTGGTCACAGATAAATTTTTAGAAACAATTAGAAAAGATTTAATTGGTAAGTTTACAACAAAATTACCTGCAAATAAAGTAGACGATGCTGTAAAGACAGTATCAAACATTAAATTTGGTGCTGTTAGAAATCAAGACGAACTGTATGAAAAAATTATTAGACACTTTGACGATAGTGACGATGTTTTTGAAACAATAAAATCTTTTGTTAGGGGTTCGTCTGATAATATTAAAAATCAAGCCGCTTGGATAAAAGAACTAAAGAAGACTGGTGATTTAAAACCAGGAATGGAAATATTCAAAACCATGGACTTACCAGCTTCAACAGGAAATGAATTACTAGACGACATACTACATTATATGCATGCAGGGCATCTAGCATCTAAAGAAGCTGAGATGGCCGGTGGTTTATTAAAAGGACAGGTACCATCATATCAATATCGTATGCTTACCAAAGAAGGTAGGGAGTTTATGGACCAAGGTGGTGATGTCTATACTGCTATGTCTAAAGAGATGCGGACTAAACTTGGTTCTTCAAAGAAGCGACAATGGTTTAAAATTATTGATGAAAATGGCAAAGAAGTAGTTGGTAACTATAAACGTATGGGTCTTGTGACCTATAATAAAGAAAAGCTAGTTGCAGAACTTGAGAAGGCTACAGGTAAAAAGATTCAGGCCTTACAAGTTATACAAGACAGACTAGTTGCCGGTGATGTTAAAAAAGGTACTGGTGAAATACTAGCTAAGATAGCAGAGCTTAAAGAAGGTCTAGCTAAACCTACCAAGATATCTGGTGGTGTCTTAGACGATTTCGCAGAAGCATCAGCAGATGATGCTAGTGCTATTATCAACGGTATTGTTAACGCTAAAAAATCAGACCTTGAAACTTATCTAGCTAAACTACAAAAAGATATTGAGAGTGGTGCTTTTGATTTTGTTGATGAACTTAGTGAAGGGGCTGCTAAAGCTGTCGGCAAAAAGAAAACCAAAGCCACTAAACTTGTTGAACTTCAGGATGAGATAATGAAGTTATCAAACAGAGAAGCCGATGAGATAGCTAACCTAATGAACTTTGATGCTGTTAATAAAGCTGGTAACTATTTCAAACTAGAACAAACTACAATCGAAGCAATAAATAAAGAGTTCCTAGAGCGTTACGGCTTCAAACTATTCGAAGACGATGCCTTTAGAGCATACGCTGCTCGTAATGTAAATAGTATCAAGGCCTTACGCACAGACCATTTTTTACAGGGTATGAAGAAATTTGGTAAAGATAATCCACAGGGCCTAGACTTTATGACTGATGTTGATGGCATGAAATGGATTAAGTCCAGTGCTCCACAACTAGAAGGTAAATTATTACCAGAATCATTTGCCAAATATGTTGACAAGGCTTCCAGTATTATGAGCAACGATGAATCAATGAACGAGTTCTTGAAAATGTATGACAAGGCAATGTTCCTATGGAAAGGTTCAGTGACTGGTTGGTTCCCAGCCTTTCACACCCGTAATGCTATTGGTGGTGCCTTTAATAATTGGATAGCTGGTGTCAATAACCCATTGAGATATTCAGAGGCTGAAAAAATATTACATAAGAAAGCTGGTTTTATAACCCTAAAAAACGGGAAAGAAATGTCTTATGACGCTGTTAGAAAACTAGTAAAAGAATACGGTGTTACAGGTCAAGTAGGTTACCTTGATGTAGCCGAGGCCTTACAGAAGACATTAGACCCTAAACTTTCACAGAAATTGGCTAAATATCCTGCTACGGCTATGGGAGCGATTGAAGATAGGCTGCGTACTACCTTGTTTATTGATAGGCTTATCAAGGGTGACGAAGCATTTACTGCCGCAGACAAGGTATTAAAGTTTCACTTTGACTATATGCCCGAAGGTTTTACCAAGTTTGAGAGAACATTTACAAAGCGTTTGATTCCTTTTTATACTTTCACGCGTCATAACATACCCCTACAGTTAGAACAGATGATAGCTAAACCGGGTAAGTATGCTGGTGTGTTCAAGACACAGCGTGCAATGTCGGATATGAATAGTGAGGAAAGACAATATTTACCAGACTGGTTGAAGGATAGAATTATATTTAGAACAGCGGCTGACAAATTCCTAACAGGATTTGGTTTGCCAGTAGAGGAAGCATTTGAAAAACTTGGTGACCCCAAGCGTGGCTTTGCTATGTCATTATCTCCTGCGATTAAATATCCTATTGAAATGATGACTGGTTACAATATGTTTAAAAACATGAAGATTAAAGATGACACATCTGGTACTCGTTATAAAAATGCTCCTGATTATATCAAGAAGCTATTGAGATATCACGAAGAAGAATACAGAGATAAAGACACTGGTGAAATAAAAACATTTGCTAGGGTAGACCCCAAGCGAAAATATATATTTGAAAATACACCCGGGACAAGTAGGTTTGTAGCTACTATGCTGGCTATGCTTTCAGAAGACGAGAAGCAGTGGTTTATCCCACTAGTCACAAGTATCAAAGACTATCAGGTCGACTTACAATATAGTAAGCGAAAACAAATAGAGAAGACCCGTGAGGAACTTCTTGATATTTTGATGCGTGAAGGCGAGGTTGGCAAATTTGAAAAATATTTTGAATCAGACTAATGAACCAAGAAAAAATAGAACGTAATATAAAGCTAGTCAATATGCGTGATGATACAGGCTTATCTTTTGCGAAGATAGGTGAACAGTTGGGTATATCTAAACAGATGGCCAATAAGGTTTATCATCAAACTAAAAAAAAGCTAGTCCCAAAGGACTAGTTTTTTAGTGTGCCTACCTTAAACGCAATCTTCCTAGCATCATCTTCGTTAAGGCTTTTTTTACCACAGCTTTTTTCAAACGCCTGGAACCTGTCTATGTCTATCATATAGAATGTTTTGTTACCTTTGCGAATCCAGTGGAGCAGTAACATACCACCGGCATCCCTCATAAAAACCCCGTCGCAGGGTTTTTTCATTTGGTCGTAATCTGATATCTTATAGCAGAACACCTGCCACTTGGCAATCTCTAGGGCATCTCGCTGATGTTTAGGAACCTGTGAGAAGAACAGGTTTGGAGTAGTCGCAACTTTAGCTTCCCAAGCGAACGCCAAAGGTAAATCTTTGGCGTTATGGCGGAGCCACTTCTGTACTTCGGTGGTGAAGCGGGCTTCATGGCGTTTTATTTTTGGCATAGAATTTATTTGGTAAAGTCAACGCTCTCTTTATAGACCAACCATATTTTACTATTCTATTATTTAAAGTGTGTCTTGGTAATTTAACTTCTTCTGCCCATTCAGTTAAAGTTTGAATTTTACCTTTATAAGTTAATAAATGATTGCCCCTTCTATTCCTGGCTTGTTCTTTATGAGTAGACCATTTACAATTTTCTTTACAATAATTACCATCATTATCTATGCGGTCTATTCTAGTGTTGGTACCAGTATTATTTTTTTTATGCTTTAAATAATCATTATACATATCATCTTTAAATTCTTTAAACGATTTCCAGAAACATCTAATACCACGGCCACCATAATTTTTATAATCCTTGTCATTTTTATTTTCACAACGTGATTTTATTTTAGAATAAACATCATAAAATTTTGTTCTAGCTAAACCATGTTTATATTGTCTATTAGCAGCATTTTCTCTACCCAAACAACCACAACTTTTAGTATGACCATTTTTGATATTAGTATAAGATGAGGTGGATTTATTACCACAATCACATTGACATAATACCTTACGATTAGTCTCGCCTGGTACTTCTTTAATAACAGTAAGCCTATTAAACTTTTGGCCTGACTTTATTATATTTTTTATACCATAACTCATACATAGAGTATACAGGAGTGCTCAACTATTGTAAAGGGCTATTTGGAAATCCATTTTCTTGTTTACAATATTATCATAAACATGCTCGTCAATAGTATCTTTAACTACTAATGAAAGATATATATTAGACGATGGAAAGTTAATACGATTAATTCTACCACGCATCTGTATAGCGTCAACTAAACTAAAACTATAACTATAAAATACCATAAAATTAAAGGAAGGCACCTGCCAACCAACACTACAGGCTGCATTAGTTAAAATTACGCAAGATTTAGCCTTGTCTGCGTCTTTTAAGGCGTGATGTTTATCTTTGGTCGCACCGGTAATAACAACACAATTAAGGATATTTTTGAGCTTATCACGCAATATCTTTATTTCGTGGTTGTATCTGCATACTATTACTATTTTTCTATGTTCATGAGCCAACTCTATAACTCGTTTCATTTTTTCAGAATCAAATTCCTTGTCTTCGGTATAACCGTCAGATTTTAACGTACCACCACAAATTTGATGAGTTTTAGTAAATTTTACTATAGCTTCTAAGTCAGTAATATTTTTAATTGCTTTTTTTTGGTCAGTGGTTAAATAAAAATATTCTGTTTTAAATATTTGTTCTGGTAAATCAATACAATCTTCTAATTTAACGGCTGTACCAATATTATTACAAAGTCTAGCCACCTCTTTTTCAAGGCCGTCTTTTTGTTTGTGTATTATTCTCCTACCAATCTTCATAGGATAGAAGTATTTTTTATTGTAATCAATCCATCTTGGTGTGTAACCCAATAATCTTTCTAGTGCAAAAATATTCATTATTGATGACATATAGGGCGACGCTGTTAGACCATAAATAAATTCTGGCTGGTGTTTAATACAATATTTCATTGTATTTTTATGTAGTTGACTTTTATGGTTGCCCCAAAAATGAAATTCATCATAGACCAAACAACTATATTTAGATAATAAATTCCAATCACGACGAAATTCTTCCTTAGTTTTGACTAGCCAGTCTATTTTTCTTTCAGAGAATTTATCTATTTCTTCATACCACTGCTCCTTTAAACTTTTTGGACATAAAACCAAACAATTGTCTGAATTTTTTTCAGCTAACTTTATTGCTGTTAATGTTTTTCCGGTGCCAGTATCAAAAAAAAGACCGTGTCTTTTAGGATTCAGCTCTAGGAGTTGTTGTTGATGTTTATAGAGTTTCATTTTTTAAGTAAATAATCAATCACTTTAGCCGCGACCCCGATTGAAATTTTACCGTTAGACTTTAGTTTAATAGATGAGTGTACATCCTCGACTCGCTTATAGCCTTTCTCCATCATCAGCTTCATTATAAAGACCGCCTGTTTATCGGTGCGGTCAGGCTCTCTGTCGTATATTTGCTCGTCTGTTAGCAACTCTTTTGGGGGTGTGTGGAACTCATCTTCATTGAGCCAACGACCTACCAAGCCCATTATCGTTTCTTCTTACGTCTTTTCCGACTAGGCATGTGGTTACCACCCTTTTCAGGGTGAGCTTTGTTGTGGCTACCTTTAGACATCTTTGAGAAGTTAGATACCTTATTGTTGCTTTTATTATGGTCTTTGTGGTGTACTTCTTCGCCTTTCTTAGCACCAGTTACACGTCTGCGGTAGTCAGAAGACTTACCGCCTTTCCAGCGACCATTAGATTTGCCCTTGCGAGCCATGTTTGGATTTTTCTTTCCTTTTATTGGAGGCATTGTGCTTATAGTTAATAATATATAAGTAATTATACCATAAATTCAAGTTTTTAGCCATTAAAATCCTATCTCCTTTCTTTTGGCTTTGAATTCATCGTGATGTAAAAAAACGCCGTCTTCATATTCTTTTTCTACAGCATCTAATACTTTAGTTATAGATTTGAAGATGAATTGTTTTACTATTTCTACTTGTGTATTATGGGTTTCAGCAGCAACAATTTGAGACACCTCATCTTTTGTATTACTAAACACAGCTTTAATTCTAACCACATCAACTTTTGGTAGTAGTTTATCAAATTCTTTTTCTATCTCTTTTTTATTTATCATCTCTATATTTTTTAGTTAGTTTTTCATTTCGCCAGAATCTCATAAACAATTTACCATCTACAATCTTATACTTTATTTTATGTACCAAGTTACAATCGCAACAAGTCATATATTGACCATTTTCTATTTCACTATATTCACCAGCTTTTGGTGAATAGTCTTCTATTTCTTCTTTAGTTATTTTTGGCATATATTTTTTAAATCCTTTAATGCTTTTTTAACAGCCTTTGCTGGTGTAACACTAAAATAATTATGTTGAACAAGAATATGGTCTCTTGAATATCCATATAATAAACCACATCCCCACTCTATTTCATCTTCATAATCACGATTAAACCATAATTCTGTGTACCAGCTTTGGAAAGTGTTAGAGTTTTTATCACACCATTCTTGTATTTTAATTAAGTCTTTTTCCATATTATTTTAGGTTAATTTAGTTTGTTTTATATCCATATATTTTTAAATATTGCTTTAATTACATTTACTGTGACAGCATTACCAAGTGTTTTATATCGCTGCGTATCTGATAACCCCTCTGTCCAGCCATCAGGGAATCCTTGTAAGCGTTCACATTCTGTGGGAGTTAGTCTTCGAATTGCTGGCATAACTATTGGTGTATTTCCACCACCAGTTCCATATGTTGAACTAACTGTTTCTGATATATCTTTATAAATTCTTATTTCATCTGATTGCCTTCTATCTTTTATCATTAAAGCATTTCGTTCTAAATTACCACCAGCTCTTAGGGTTGCCGCAAGTTTGCCATCCCCTTTTTTATTCTCTTTTTTAGATACTCTTGCTGCTTCTCCGATAGGAAATACTTCTGGTCTACTTGTTCCTCTAAGATGTCCGATAATGAACACTCTTTCCCTATTCTGGGGAACTCCGAAATTTTTGCTGTTAAGTACCTGCCATTCAACTCTATACCCCAAGTCGGAGAGAACCCCAAGTATTGTCTGGAAAGTTTTGCCGCTGTCGTGAGATAGTAGACCTTTAACATTTTCAAGTACCACAAGTCTTGGTCTTTTTTCTGCACAAATCCTTGCGATGTCAAAAAAGAGTGTTCCTCTTGTATCGTCAAATCCTTTCCTTTTTCCAGCAACGCTGAATGCTTGGCAAGGAAATCCTCCAACCAAGAGGTCAAAGTCTGGGAGTTCTTTAGGTTCAATGGTAGTGATGTCTCCATAGTTTTTGTGGTTAGCGAATTGTTTGTTATAGATTTGGCAGGCATACTTGTCGATTTCGGAATATCCAATACAAGTGGGGGTTCTTTGTACATTGTCGCTATTAATGTTGGACAAATTGTCTTCGGTTGGTAATCCCTCAACTTGGGGTTTATTATTACTTTCATACGCTTGTTGGATACCGAGTTCAAATCCTCCGATACCACTAAATAATGATAAGTATTTCATATTATTATTGATTATTTTGCTAGATGTTGCAGGCGGGATTTTTAATTAAACCTTCTTCTCTTAATTCTATAATTTCTTGACGACTAAATTTTCTTTTACCACCCTCACCATTGTACCTTGAACACATATCATCGTGATGATTATGATAAATCTTTTCACAATTATCACTATTTAAGTAGGGTTGATAATAATAAGATTTTGGGTTTAACATAACTTTTACTTATTTATTTCATAACAAAATTAATTGCATATACTACAAATATTATAAACCCTATAAACAATACTATAATTAAATTCTCAATCATATTATTTTAGGTTATTAGTAATTTGCTATTATAGCTGAATAAATTCCGCCTCTTACTAATTTCAGAGTATTCTCGGAAAATGCGGAGAACCACGCTATTATTCAGCTACAGAAACAAACTATACTTCTCTTATTCTTTAGTTTTAAGTTTACTTCGTTTATTTGTTAATCTTTTCACAATTATCTTTATGACATCGAATCCATTCAAAATAAATGAACTATGTAGTTTTCTAATGGCATAGTTTTAAACTATATGTCCAGTAATTAAATTAACAGATTGAAATTTACCACAAATTTTACATATTAAAATTTGCTGTGTTTGTTGGTTTCTATTCATAACCATAATTCTTTCTTCTGAATGAACTTTCCAACTATGACAACATTTAATTTCTTTAACTTTTCCGCACTCACACCAAAGAATATTTTTGTCTTTTTTAAATTTGTGTTTGTGAAACATATACTTGAAGTTAATAATCTCTTAATCAATATACCACATTTTGATTTAATCTCTTGTAGGGATTGGTAGGACTGAACTGACCACCAGTTTCCTGATAAATTTTACCACCAATCCCTGCAAGAGATGGCAAACTGGAGGTGGGTGTTTGCCATAACTTGTTCCCATGCGGGGAATATACCTATAATTTAGGTACTAAATGTGCGGCACTGAACTCAGATTTGATAATGCGTTCTTCTTCAGCTTCCCAAACAGCTAAGGCCTTTTCAATCTTAGGTAAATCTTTTTTAGCTTTAGCTATGGCTCGTTTGTTCTTGTCGTTTTTTTTCTCAACCTGTTTCCACTGTTCAAGCATAGTATTTATCTGTGAACGTTGTGTGCTTAAAATTGATACGTATGATTTGGCGGCTGACAAATCAAAATAAGTCTCTTGTGTCATGTTGTATTTTTTAATTATTAATTATCACGAATCTTATCGTCTAGGATATCGATATCGTCTCGAAAACTTTCGAGGATATCTTTCAGGTGTATCGTTGCTAGGTTAATTAAAATATTACCAAGTTCACGCTGTGCTGTGTTATTTACAGTCAGCTTCTTCAAGTCTTTGTTCATCAACTTTATGAATTTTTCTTGGTGTTCGGTTATCATAATGTTATCGCATCACCCCAAGTTAAATCCTTGGGCTTAAAGTCTTTGGCATCATAGCTTGCAATGAGGTCAAGGACTCCGGTCAACTCCATCTTAAACATTTCTATCTCCTTTTGGTCTAGTTCGTACAGTCTTACGGAGTAAGGCTGTGTCGTTTCGACGGCAAGGATGAAGGATTTGAAGGTCTTGATGTCATTGTCTGAACTAGACAATAACATCTGATACATTGCTTGTTGCATAAAGTAGCCGAAGTCATAGCAGGAATACTTGAACTTGCGTTCGTCTACGCTAGCTGTGGTTTTTAAATCGATGATTATCGCTTTGTCTTCGACAACGCGATACCAATCAGGTATCCCACAGATACCATCAAACATTCCGAGCTTCTTGTCGAGTTTCAAGATTCGCTGTGCCTTGTATTCCTTCTTAATATCTTTATAGACTGTCAGTTTTTTGACACGCTCTACGATATCCATGACCTTTGTGAACTCTGCGGGGCTTAAAAGACCAGCGGGGTCAAGGAACTTCTGCACATCAAACAATTCAGGATTATCTTTCTTAAGCACCTTCTCTTGGTATTGCTTATTGAACTGTGCCCGTGACCCAGTAAGATAAGTATCAACCGCAGAGCCGACACGCATACTAGGGGTTGGTTCGAAAACCAAATCGCCTGTAACAAACCTCTGATAAAAATAATAGGGGTCACGTAAAAACTCTTTTACCTTGGAGTTGGAGAGATATTGATTATCCCTCGTGTGATAGTTTTTTTTGGTTAGTCTCATATAAGTATCTCATTCGGACTACGATAACTGGAACCAATTATCGTAGCCCTCCGATACACCTATGTCGTAGCGTTCTTGAGTGACTAAACTCTCCACGCTACTCGGGTGACCCTGAAAACCGTTAGGTTTTCTGGGGTCTTAAATACCGGACAACCGATACCAGATGGAGGCTAAAGGGGTTACCTAAACTCCTACAACGATACGAATTCTCCAGTATAGACAATCACGAAGTGATTGGCTTATTATCCAGCTACTACGTAGCTGTCTATTCCATAGGAATATCCTCAATAGGAGTTCCTGTTTCTTCAGTGGTAACATTTTTTGCTACCCATTCGTCATCCATACCACCGGCACCTACTTTGATTAGTTTAAAGTCGTGGTTACCTGCAGTCTTTGATTTAATATCTTCTGCATAGTGTAGTGCAACCCATTGGCCAGGAACGATTTTCTTCATAGCTGAATCAAATCCTTTACCACGAGAACCCACACGGAACTCTACGCCATCTTCACCCTCTAGGGTATAAACCCATTGCTGACCGCCTTTAAGTTGGTCGTCTTTGAGTTCTCGGTCAACGAAGATACCTTTGACCATTTGTCCTACTTCAGTCCATTTGATGAACTCTCCGGCTTTGACTTCTTCGAAGCCCTCACCAAATACATTTTTTTCTTCTTTTGCCATATATATATGTTAATTAATAAATTATTCTTTCCAATCCAAGAGGTCAACTCCTAGATGTTTCTTAATTTTTAAATAGTTACCTAGATAAATACGCATAACTTCTTCTCTGGTCATACGAGAGTTGGCACGCAGTGTGTTTTCTGACAAACCACAATGCTTGTGTGACTTTTTTAAGCTGTGAGTTTTTAAATAGGTTTTCAATGGATTTTCCATAATTAATTTCTCCTTTCCCAGTTGCTACATAACTCTATAATGTGGTCGTTAGCAAACTTTGGATTCTTGATTTTGTAAATAAGTGATTGAATCGCTTTCTTAGTGTGTGCTGACAATTCTGGTTGACCGACGAACCAGCCAGCTGTTTTGTTGTAGGGGTCGTTGTCCATAACGAAGTCAATTTCTTCTTGAATCCATCTTGGTCTCTTACTCCTGTTGCTTGGTCTTTTCTTTGGTTCTGGTACTGACAAGGTAGGGTTAGTATAATCATGTTTGATTATAACTGGTTCACCTTGCTTTGCACAATACTGAGCGACAAGCCCTAGTAAATCTGTGTCCTTTGTGCTTAGGGTACAGATTTTGTTTTCTAGTCTTAATTCCATAGTTGTTTGGTTAACTTGTTAAGTTCTCTAATTGTAGCATGGAAGACTTAGTTTTGTCAACCTTTCAATAGCCTATAAACACTGGCGTTTCGTGGTTCGTTACATTTTGGGCACACAAAAGTGTTCCAAGTTCTGTGATTTACACGTGCTCTAGGGTCAAAATCTAGGTGGGTAGTATGACCACAATCGCAGGTAAAGTGCGGGAAGGTGGGTACTGATTCAGCCTTCAATTTAACAGTTTTAAAATCACCCTTGCATTTAGTGCTACAATATTTTCTCTGATAACCACTCAATGGTCTATTACATTTTAGGCAGGTGAAGTTCATAAGTAGTTTTTTAGATAATTAACTGCCTCCTTAAATTCTAGTCCCTCAGTCAGCATTATAAAGTCAATGACAGAACCTTTTTTATCGTGGTCGCCGAAGTCGTAGAACCTATTCTGGTCTGTGAAGATAACTAGTGAGCCTTGCTTTTCTTCTGGCCGCCACGGTGCTTTGTAGTGGAGTTTCTTACTACCACGCATACTTGGCTCACCAAGGAATTGGGTTATCTGGACTTGTTTAATTACGTCTAGGTCTATGAGGACTTTAGATTCGTCTAGTTCGCCACGTGCTATCTTTAATTTTACCTCCCACTTGCGGATTAGCTTACGGAGTTTGCGTTCGGCTTCTTTGTTTTGTGCCATGCGGTAGTTGAATACCCAGTCGATTGATGGTTCAGAGTTCTTAAGATAATCTTGGAATATAAACTCATTCTCTGTCTCTATAAGTGACAGGTGATATTGGTGGTCGAGTATTATGGATTGGATAGCGTCTTCTGTGGCTTCCTTTCCAAAGGTTTGTATTTGTTCACTTAGGGTCATATAGGTATCTCATCAATACTAATTCCATCGGTATTAGCACCCTCAACAAGATTATGTTCGTCTTCGTAGTTGCGGAGCATAACTGTCTTACCACGTGTTTGGTTACCCTCAACACGCCTCACTTTATTTTCAAGTTCAGGAAATGATGTCATAAGGTCTTTACCAAAATTCGCCATAGCAAATGGTTTCTTACCAACTTCTTCACACCAAGCCTTATAATGACCATAAAGGTCAGTGTTGGATGTCCAAGATTGTGAATCTACAACATAATTCTCACGGAAGAACAAGACTGCTGATGAAATATCGCCTTGGAAATCTTCTTTAGCAGAATCCATTTGAACTGATGGAGAGTGTTCGTAATCGTTTTCCTGAAGCCTTTGGGCACCAGTAATCGCCCACTTAACTATGGCCGGCAGTTCTTCCATTATCTTGGCACGGATTGTCTTGTCGGTCAGCGGATTATGTTTATCAAACCTCTGGTTAAACGGAATGATATGCACACGTCTCATAGTTCCAAAATTCAGGTCAGAGAATGTTGGTATCTTATTACTAGCAAAGACAAACTTGCAAGTTGGACGGAAATCAAACCTGTCACCAAATTTACGTTCGGCAGATATTGTATCGCCGGTGACTAGAGCTTTGAATTTATCAGCCTTGATGAACTTAGACTCGTCTTCGTTAGATAGGTTGACACGCATACCTATAAGAGAGGGTGCTGAAAACTTATCGGTCGTCAATGTTTCTATACTCATAGAGCTGATAAATTGTGAGCCTATAATCTTGGTGGCAATGTCAAGCATAACAGATTTGCCATTCGCCCCACCGCCTACTAAAAAGTAAGCCGCTTCGGACTTCAGGTTTGGGAGCAGGAAGTCCCCAAACATTTCTTGAACAACGAACTTTAGTTCGTTGTCTTCTTTAGTCTTGTCCTCCCTATCAACAAGTGAGGTGGCAAGGAACTTGTCCCAAGCCGGATGTTCGTCTGGTAAGTCTTTGTATGTGTATGGTAAATAGAAGATTGATATCTTATCTCGGTTGTGTTTTTCAGTTTTCCAAGTCTCGGTGTTAAGCAAGCAGTCACGGAAGCAGATGTAATGGTTTGGGAGTTGGTCGACGGTGTTCAAGACTTGCCACTTTAGTTGGCTTACAAGGTCAACTATAAAGTTTCTAGTCATACGAACATCGGAATGGTTTTTCAAACAAAAGGCGTAGAGTTCCTTTGCCATTTGTTTGTCTGAAATATGTTTATACCAGCCACCCTGCCATTGGTATAGGGCGTCCATACCTTCAACATAAAGAACATCCCTCATTCTATCTTCTGATTCGAGGAAGTCTAGGACTAGTTCTTGTGGTTTTGGTACGTATTTTTGAGCCATAATACTTATAAATAAACAAAAAACCCCAAGAGAACAGCTACAGGCTCTGAAGAACCCCTTGCTCTCTTGGGAATTTTTGTCAACTTATTTAGTTGTTGTTTCAGAATTTGTAGCATGGTTGAAATATTAGTGTAGGAGGTAAGTATAGCATATGGGCTGAGTTTGTCAACCTTTAGGTTTCGGGAACCCTGTCAGTGTGTGATTGTGACTTGTGTGGGGGATGTCTTTATAAAATAAAGACATCAAAAACCGACGATATTATCGTCGGCTGTTTGCGTTTTAGTCCAAACTTTAGTTTGGAATTATTGCTTATTGCCTTTTCATATTTTTTTGTATTGCTTCTTCAGTTGGTATTGCGAACAAGCGGTGGCGGTTGTTTTCCCTGTCCCAAATATCAATATGCCAGTTGTCTTTTTGTTCGTGGACTTTTATTTCCACTAGACTTCTCCTGTCGGCGGTTATTTCAACCTCTAAAAATTCGTTTCCCCCTTGCGTTTTGGTTGCTCGTTCAGTTTTAGATTGGGAGTATAGTTTCATTTTACAACCCCTCCTTTCGTTCTTGTAGCGTCTTAAAGGAGTAGCCAACAAGAGTTATTAAGAAGTCGTCAATTGCGTCTTGTTCTTTTTCGGTGGAGTTTTTATATCTAGCAATAAGTTTCGCTGATATGTTTTCTGAGCTTTGGTCATCAGTTTCCATTTCGAAAACTATTGTGTCGTATAAGTTCATAGTTTTATCGTTTTACTTGTTTAGCTATTTCTTGACAATGTTTTTTGTCCTCTTTTTCAAGACAATCAAAATCTACTTCGCCCCCGTCTGTTCGAGTATTAACTTTGCCATCAATTGGCATAGGGGCAAACATTAGGTTATTAGTAATAAAATTTTCCCAATAGATAGTCCCTGATTTGTTATCATAGTAAAGTTTCATAGTTTTATTGGTTAGTTATTTACATTTTCTCCACACTCATCACAGAAAATCTTTTCTTTTTCTGCGTCTGGGTCTGTAAAATCAAACCCTGTATCAATTCTGCCATTTTCATATAGCTTGGCATCTACACTTTGATATACAGGCACTCTAAAATTAGTGCTTCCACACTTTTTACATTTTTGTTCTTTTGACATAGTTTTATTGGTTAGTTATTTATTCGTCTTTTAATAATTTATTAATTTCTTTTTCAATAAAATCTCGTAGTTCTGCTGTTTCTTTGATATTGATAAGTTCGTTGCTGTCTAATAACTCAAAGACAGCGTCAATGTCAATTGCGTCAGCAAAGCCAAAGCCATTACCATTGGTAGCAATATAATGTTCTACCTCGTTGATAATGATTTCTTTTTGTCTGTCTGTCATAGTTTTATTGGTTAGTTGTTAAGTCGTTTCTACACTCATAACAGCCACCCATTTTGTGTCCGTTGTGGGTTTCTTCTTGGTAATCTAATAAATTATCTGTTAAGTCAACAAGGTCATTGAATATACCTTGTGCCTCGTCTGTAAAATTGTCCTCGCCATTAAGTCTTTTCCAAACAATAATGTCTAGGTTTTTACAGATTGCTTCTGTCATTTTTTCACAAAGTTCCCACATTTGTTCTTGTTGTTCGTTGTATTTTTTTGTCATAGTTTTATTGGTTAGTTAGTTCTTTGTTTAGCAAGTTCTGTCCAATCCTCAACATTGAATTCAAAATCATCATCATTTATTTCTTGCCACATATCTTGTTGACAAGCTACCTCAATAGCCTGTTCTTTGCTATCAGCCTCGACTTCACAAATTGAGTGTCTGATATTTCGTTCTACTCTAAAAGTTCCCATAGTTTTATTGGTTAATTTATTAAGCTATAAGTAAATGTAAAATAAGGTTCGGGAGATACCAGTTCAGATATGAACTGGTATATTGCTAGTGCTATAAATACCC